>Ga0315904_10001326_pt1 | contig 38961 bp, 32 predicted proteins | sample LakEriMetagenome_6_FD_203529 | JGI IMG/M metagenome (GOLD analysis project Ga0315904, IMG submission 203529) | Freshwater fungal communities from buoy surface, Lake Erie, Ohio, United States - Buoy 12 MA120 | ecosystem: Environmental > Aquatic > Freshwater > Lake | place: USA: Lake Erie, Ohio... | reverse complement strand
CTTTAGGTGTCTATAGCAACGAGGTCCACCTCTTCCCATTCCGAACAGAGAAGTTAAGCCCGTTAGCGCTGATGGTACTGCCCTTTTGAGGGTGGGAGAGTAAGTCGATGCCACTTTTCAATAAGCCCTGCAGGTAACTGTGGGGCTTTTTCTTTTTAACCCAGCCTCAAAAGGACGGTAGGTGATATTGAAAAGTGGAAATAGCCAAAGAGATCTTATAGAAGCTTCTCATGTACTTATGAGGCTTTTTGCTTTTATTTTTCTCGAACTTAACTGTATAATCACATCTTCGCCATATGGCGAATTGGGAAATTGAGAAGGATGATTAATACGTTATCACTAGCCAGACCACTTCCAAATCATGCATTCCCAACTCAACTTTCCACCCTGATCACACTGATTTCAGTATTAAGCTCTTTCGATGTATCACAAAAAACAGCTTTATCGATTAATTCGATATAGACGCGTGAACAGATTTGCTTCAGCACAGCAGCTGAAGAGATACTCAATGGATCAGCCCTTCAGACAAGAGGGCAACAAAGCCTGAGTCGGACTGAATCACGTGGTCTGGAAAGGTGTCTCCTTTCAATACAAGAAAGGATGCGTCAGATCTATATCCTCCTCAAATGAAAGCTTGAAGGCAACTCTACGTTCTTTTTTAACGCAGGTCTTTCGTGTAATCCATTCGATTTCTTCGATTCATGGTTACACGCCAGGACCAGTGCATACATGGAAAGGATGAGAAGAGTCCCCGGTATTACCTTCATAATCATTCATTCAGTGATCTGTAATTACTGATCCACAAAGGATCCACTACATCATTACAGATCTTCCAGAAATTGGTGTCAAGGAAGAAATCTGCATCGATCTGCTTGATGCCATAATTGTTGTAAAGAAAGATCTCCTGAGCAGGTGCAGGTTTGTGCAGCTTGTTTGACCATCCTTCTTCCGCTGAGTTTCGGAAAGGGTAGGTCGAGAACCGAATCTTCCACAAGGAGTCGAAGCAGGCGCCGTAAGTACTCGTTTTTCGGGTAATGGAGTCCACAATCACACCACATTCCAGATTACGTTCCGCGAAATAATTGATCTTTTCGGGATTATACAAACTTGGCCAGTAACCGGAAACGATCTTAATGAATTCCTCCTGCGAAACCACTCGTTTGTGGGTAAGCACCCTATCATTCTTCAGGAAACAAACAAAGGTATAATACTGTGAATTAGCTTGAAAGGCGACACGTACACCAAAAACCGGACGCGCCGGTTCAGATGGTTTAACGGAACAAAAAATTATCCACACACATATGACCCAATATCTGAGCATTTCGCAGCAGTATGCCGTTACAAGATACAATTATTTTTTACTGAACGCCAGAATAACAGGGGTCGAAGCCACGCAAACATATAGGAGTGTTCCCCACCACGGTGCGAAGAATAGGGTTACCAGAAAACCGGGGATAAAAAGAATGCTTGCCAGATGGAAATATCCCTGATGCTGCTTCTTATTCTTCAAATCGGATCACATTATTCGGTGTAATGCAATAATGAAGAGGAATATCATGTGGCTCAACGTCAGATATCTCAACAGGTTCATCAAACAAACTCAAGCCAATAAAAAGACAACCGGGCGAACATTTTTTAAGAAACTTGTCGTAGTATCCTTTACCGTAGCCCACTCTGTTTCCGTTGGTATCGAATGCAAGAAGAGGAACTAGTACCGCTTCCAGATCTTTTAATTTTACACTCTTTCCGTGTTTTGGCTCAGGTATCCCTAACCGATTGACCTCCAATTGGGAATGGGATTCAAACAAGAAGTGACGAAGGGTCTGTGTTTCCTCCAGCATTTTAGGAAGTGCGATCCGCGCATCGAGAGTTAACCCTTTTTCCAGAATAAGATACGTGTTGATCTCTTTGTTTCGTTCTATGGGTAGGAATAAACTGATCGTCTTTTCACTCAACTGGAAATGCTTGAACAAAAGTCCGCAAATAAGCTCCGAACGTGCCTCCAGTTCGCCGGGAGCCAGCTCTTTGCGCTTTGACTTGAAAAGATCCCTGACTTCCTTCTTTTTCATTATTTCATTCCATTGAGCAAGGCGCTGGCTGCACTCATAGTCTCACTCTGGTTCAACTTTTCAGCAGCTTCCAGGGCTCTCGTAAAGGCTACAGAAAGAAGATCCTCAAGGTCCTCTTTGGTCATGTGTGAAAGTTGGGTATTGATCTCGATCGAACGAAATTCCCTGTTTCCGCTCAGTGTGATCACAATAAGACCGTTTCCTGCTTCGCCCTGCACAGACAGAGCATCCAACTTCATTTTGCTCTCTTCAGCCAGCTGCTTCATCTCTGAAAGCCTATCCAACATTGATGGATCAAACATGTTAAATTTTAATTATGACACAACCAAAATACCTTTTCAGGTGTTTCTTGATCATTGTCTACAATATGATCAATGCACGTAAAAATAGCTATTTTAGTCAAGTTCCATTGAAGTGAACTGTTTATATTTGATGCCATGGTAAAAAAGATCGCAATATTATTTACGGTTGTCGCATCGGCATTTTTGACACGTGCTCAGTATGAAGAAACAGACACCCTTTCAACGGAGACAGCAGATTCATCAGTTGTCGAGCGCGTAGAGCACACCTTCCATTCAACGCGTATTATCAATGGTCATTCCATTGAGACACTGCATCAAGGAGTACTTGAATTCAGGGTTGAACATCGTTTCGGTGATATAGCAGGAGATGATGGAGGTGCTCAAACGCTATTTGGCCTTGACAATTCGGCTGATATCCGTATTGCATTTGAATATGGTGTTACGGACAAACTGATGCTTGGATTGGGTAGAAGTAAAGGAACAGGCAGTCCCTACAAATCTCTTTTGGATGGGTTTGTAAAGTACAGAGTACTTGATCAGGAGGTAAAAGGCTTCCCTTTTTCACTCGCCATGGTTGGAGGTGCATTTTATACATACATGAAGGCCTCAGAAGATGAGTCTCAGGTGGCACATTTCCCTGAATGGGACCACCGACTTTCATATTCCTTACAGATGAACGTCGCAAAAAAGTTTGGAGACCGTCTGAGTTTGGCGTTAATGCCTACGACGATTCACAGGAATCTGGTAGCAAATAATGATGCGAATACGCTTTTTTCGTTAGGGGTAGCACTTCGATGCGGAATCACCTCGACAACTGCCATGTTACTGGAATATTACCACGTTTTCTCCGACCCTGATTTGAGGGATGGCTTTAAGAACAGTTTGGGAATTGCCTTTGAATGGGTGACATTCGGACATAATTTTACAATCCACCTCACTAATTCCAGAGGTTTTGGTGAAGTTCAGTTCATTCCATACACCTTTGAAGACTGGCTTAAAGGTCAGTTCCGTTTAGGATTTTGTATTGGCAGGAAATTTCAGAGAGGTTAATTAAACAATAGACAATGAAGATAATAATGTATCCAATTTTTGCCGCCGTGCTTTTAGTCGCGTCTGCCGCCGCTTATGTGGCTTCTGCCCCTTCATACAAGATCAAGGATGGGTATTCAGTAGCTTTTAAAAGCAAGGACCCGTCAGGTGAGTTCAAAACCATGAAGGGTACCATTAAGTTTGATGAAGAGGATCTGGCAAATTCTAAGTTTGATTTGTCTTTTGAGGTAAGTTCGATCAGCACGGGGAACGGGATGAAGAACAAGAAGGCATTGACAGCTGAGTGGTTCGATGCCGGAAAGCATCCTCAGATAACATACGTTTCAAGTAAGATCGAAAAGAATGGCAATGAATACACGGTTTACGGAACCTTGAAAATGAAAGGTGTTTCAAAAGAAAAGAAGGTACCTTTGAAGGTGTCAAGGAACGGAAAGGATATCACCTTCTCCGGAAGTTTCAGTATTAACAGACTCGAATACAAAGTGGGTAAGAAAAGTGACGTTGTGCCCGATGTCATGAACATTAATTATTCAATCCCGGCATCTCAAAACTGATCTCATGTTCAAACGATTTCTGATCCTTGGAGTGTTAACGGCGGTCCTTTCTTCTGCCGGAGCAATAGCATACGGAACGTTCTATAATAAGAACCTGTTCGATTTCTCGCTCGCTGTCGGGCCCATAATGATCGCTGCCACATGTACCTTTGTTTCGATCTTTGCGGCGTGTTCTGCCTGGTTGTCAAACAGAGTGCTCGGTTCCTGGGGAGAATTTGCATTTAATCTCCTGTTCAGTTTGGGATCAATGGCCAGCGTGTTGATGCCGATCAACTATGAATTCCCGCCTCAAGTGTTAACTGAGATCCAGGAAGTGAATTTTGAGGGGGTTGAATCCTTTTTCCCGGTTTACACGATTCCAATGCATTTCTTTCCTGTCTTAGTATGGATAAGTCTTAAACCATTGTTTTTTAAAAAACGTTCAGTGTGATAGTATGAAAGTAGTAGCTGTCTTTTCGTCAATCTTCTTAGCATCGATTTTGATGGTGTCGGTTTCGTGCAAAAAGGATAAGGTGGGTGACAATGTTGATCCTGCATGCGTTGATACGGTTAGTTTTGCTGAAACTATTCTTCCCATGATGGAAACAAACTGTACCGGGTGCCATGGCTCTTTTAGTAATACCACCGGTTATACGATTACAAACCATACGAACATATCAACCCATGCCACCGCTATTTTGAATGCCATGAGAGGTGAGGCGGGTTTTCAGCAAATGCCTGATGGACTACCGGCTCTTCCTGATACGATCATTAAGAAGTTTGAATGCTGGATCGATCAGGGTAAATTGAATAATTAATTTGTTTAAATTTAAACTATGAATAAGAACTACATTTTACTCGGCGTAACCGCGTGTGCTGTTGCTGCTTTATCTTTCCAGCGTTCTCAAACTGCCGATTTAGGAAGATTTGATCGCCAGGAATTCATGAATTCGCACCTTAACACATCAGGTGGTCCACAAGGAAGAACCGGAGCACCTGGAGAAACCAACTGTACTGCTTGCCATACAGGAACAGCTCAGGATGGCACTCAGGAAAACGTGTTTACCATTCTTAGTGGTGCTAATGTGATTACGGATTACACGCCGGGAGCAACATACAATGTGACACTTGCAATGAGTTCCAATCCGGCTCGGAAAGGTTTTTCTGCAACGGCATTGGACGGGTCAAATAACATGGCAGGAACCTTTACTGCGCAGGTTGCCGGAGGGACAGCTGTAGGCTCGCAGGGTGGAAGAATGTATGCGACGCACACAACCACAAGTTCTCAGTCTTCCAATAATGTCATATGGATCTGGACATGGACGGCTCCGGCAACTAACGTCGGACCTGTAACGTTCTATGTAGCATCAAATCGTGCCAACAATAATGGGCAGGGCTCAGGTGATTTTATCTTCTTGTCCCAGCATACAATTGGAAGTACGGCAAGTCTTGAAGAGAACAGTACATCGTCCACATTCCAGGCTGGTTACAGTCCGGATGATCACAAGATCGTTCTGGAGATCAATACCCCGGATAAAGGTGATATGTACATCAACATTGTTGATCTGAATGGAAGATCGGTGTTCGCATCAGATCTTGGCTCAAAGGGACAAGGTGAAAGTTCAACCTCAGTTAAACTGCCATCAGATTTAAAGAATGGACTTTACGTGGTGAACCTTTTCGTGAATAATAAAGCGCTGTCTCAGAAGGTAATGATCCAGCGATAATTCTTAATGAATGGATTGAATTAAGGATCGCTCAGGCGGTCCTTTTTTTATTCAAGTCTGCGCTGAACCAGAGAATCTACTTTTTTAAAGAACTGAAACGGGAGATAGGTCCGCCATTCGATATCTTCCAATTCTCCCCCCATGACAAAATAATGGTCAATATTGATCCGCTCAAATTCACGGATGACATGATCATGAAAGTTGATCAGGGCAATCCATCCTTCTTCAACTTCGTCGAACCATTCTTCATAGTAGCTGTCATCTGAATAATGGAAATTCAGCACATTTTCACCTATCAAAACAAACTTATTGATCCCTTCTGCCATGATCGGTTCGATGATATCCCTTTTCAGTGTCATAATATCATTTTCAATGGCATCATTCCACTCACCGATCATTTCAATGATAGCATATCCCTTTTCGTATTCAACAAACAGGATCTTAATGAAAAGGGTTGGTGACCCAATGAAATCCCATTGTGGATGGATATAGAAATTATAGATCGAGTTGGAATATTCGAATTCACTGTACTCCCTTTCATAGAAAGGAGACTGTGGGTCCTCTGACGCCACATAATACATTCTCCAGTTATAGAAGGGCTCAATAAAATGCATACCACAAAAATATACTGAATTGTGTGCATCCCGTTAGTGGTTCGACACGTTATTTGTATAAATTTGATCTAAAATCTATCCTATGAAAAAGATCCTTTTTCTTCTCCCTGCAATTCTTGTTCTGATTTCCTGCGGGAAGAAGGACAATCGCCCGATGAATGAGTATGTTTCAGCCTTTTTAAAGGATAATAAGAAGGTGGTCGCTTTTGGTAAAGTGGATCTCAACGGCATCCTGGAGAAGGCAGACTATAAAAATGTGCCTAAACTGGGGTTGGTGATCAAAAAGGAGATCGAGGGTATGGAGCAGGAGTTGAATACGGAGGCGCCTTTATATTTCGCCCTGGAAGGTCCTTTTGCTCAGGATGGTACTCCTGAAACGACTTATCTTTTCATGGAGGTAAAGGATGCAGACTCACTGGAAGCAAACATCATCTCCAGAGGTTATGATGTAGAGAAGAAAGGTGATCTGTGTTTTCATGCGAGTGGAGATGTGGCTTTTGGGTTTAAGAATAACCTTCTTGTGCTTGTATCTAAAAAGACGGAGTTTGATGGTGAGCAACTTACCAAAGATGCATTTGATAAGGTAACCGGTGATCCGGCAACCGGTAAGATCGACGAGATTCTCTCAGGTAAGACTGATATGGTTATGGGAATGAACATAGAAAACCTATATGGTACCTCAAACACTGATCTGAACGACTTGAGCAAGGAAAAGCAGGAGCAGATCAGGAATATGGTGAAAGATTCTTATGTGCTCAGTACCCTCGATTTCCAGAAAGGTGCAGCAGTTTTTGAAACGAAGAATCTGTTCTCGAAGGAACTTTCTGATCGCATGTTCTTTAAGAATGACGCAGGAGGTTCGATCATTTCGTTTTTAGGCACAGGGAATCCACGTATGGGTCTTTCAGCGAACCTCGATATGAAAAAAATGCAAAAGTTCCTCGACGATTTTTCGCCTAATGCCATGAAAGAACTCGCGGAAACAATTGGTGGACCGGCTCAATTTGCACTAATGGCCGGAGGTGACGAGGCACTTTCTAATTTGTTCAGTGGTCGATTGGGAGCTGTTATGGTGGGAGAAGCAATGGCAGGTGGATCGATGACCCCTGATTTTAACTTTTTTATCGGGCTTAATAAGGACGGTATGACAATGGCCGAAACATTTAAAGCCTTCCTTCAGGCGGGTATGGCACAGGTTAACCTTAATGATAAAGGCTTGGCCGCCTACTCCAACCCGGCATATGTTCCTCAGGCAGGAGAGAAGTTAAAGATACCTTCAGGATGCGAAATTTTCGGAAAGAAAGGTATGACAGTCTTTCTCTACCTTGATGGATTGGACATGTCTCAGTTTGACTTCGAAGGAGAGGAGAAACTCATTCACCTCCTGAAATACGCTACCTTCGAAATGGACAACTCAGGTAGCCGCCTTTACCTCAAAGCAAAGGATGACGAGGAAAATGCCATGAAACAGATGGTCAAGCTGCTTTATGAGGAACTGGAAGACAAGATTAAAGGTCTCACATTGTAAGATATCAATGGAAAGATTTGCTTTTGCAAACCTTTTTTTTGTTTGAATGTTTTTCATTCATGCTGGAACAGAACAATTGGAATAAGTTATCTGAAGAGGAAGCGCGTGTCATTCTGAGGAAAGGAACCGAATACCCGTTCACCGGACAGTACGATAAACATTTCGCAACGGGAATTTATATCTGCAGACAGTGCGCAGCGCCGCTGTATCAATCGAGTGATAAATTTGATTCAGGTTGTGGGTGGCCGGCGTTTGATGACGCTATCTCAGAGGCAATTAGAGAAGTACCGGACGCCGATGGACGAAGGACGGAGATCGTTTGCGCAAATTGTAATGGTCACTTAGGTCATGTTTTTCGGGGAGAATGGCTCACCCGAAAGAACACCCGTCACTGTGTGAATTCCATTTCCATGAAATTCATTCCCGCTTGATCTAATCGATAGAAGCACAGTCATAGATCTCTTCACATTGCTCATAGATGAGTTCGTGAAGGATGAGTTGTGATGCAAGCGCTAACTGGGTGTAATTCTGTGAATTATTCCCAAAGCCCGCAGCAGTGTTCTGCCACATCTTTTTTATCAATTCCTGACTTCCACTCACAGGACCGATCTTCTCCACCACAGCGCTCACATTCATGGCTCCTGCGTGGTATACGTGCAATACAAAAAGGCGGAACCAAAGTTCGTTCTCTTGAAAGGGAATATTATTTCGTTTCAGGATCTTTCTGGCTTCAGGGATACATACCTTGCCCAGCACTGAGGCGGCTCCATAGGCACAACGTTCAAAATTTGCACGCTCATCCACTTTACTGTTCACGATGAGGCCGTGAGAGCGAGCTACGGATGGCATCAACTGAAACGCGCCGTACGCTCCGGCACTTGATTTTTTTAGCTGCCCCGGGCTTTCGATAAGTAAAATTGCCTGAGCATACCACGGATCTACACCGTAACGCTCGAAGGCTTCCACACCCCTTGAGAGTTGTGGATATACCTCCTTGAATTTGTAAAAATCATTTTTCCCGGTCGTCACATAAATGGCTTCACCTGCAGTTAATCCATTGACAGTTCTGAGGCTATCCTTGAAAAGCGCTTTTTCCGGTTCCGTTTGACGCGACCACTCTTTCCATGACATTTTTACAAGTATTTGTCGAGTAGCCGCAACATTAACAAGACACGAATCTGGTGAAAGACGCATGATCTGTTTCCAGAATTGAGGCTGTGGAAGCAGATCCCAGCGATCGTGAAATATCTGATCGGCATCCATGATGATACTGACGTCAGAACCACGTTGTACTTCAACTTTTTCTTCGTCCCAGGAATTGAGGGGTTGACTGAAAGAAACACCGGTCATGCACAGCATAATGGCAACCGAAAGGAACCTCGTTCGAAACATGGAGAGTATAATCTGATAGTTCTGTAATAAAGCTATGAAGAAAAACGCACTTCATAGAAGGTGTTACTAAAATTTATCAAAAAGGATGCGTGGGTTTTTCGGATGGATAGCCGTAATTTTAGCCTGTGAACATTCTGAGACAGGTCCTTTCGTTTCCTCTGATCATTCTGGTGAAGATCTATCAGTGGGTTATCTCACCGTTGTTTCCTGCCACCTGCAGATACACGCCGACTTGCTCGCATTATATGCTGGAAGCTTTAAAAGTTTGGGGACCTGTAAAGGGAACTTTCCTCGGGGTAAAACGAATCCTCTCCTGTCATCCTTGGGGAGGGCACGGACATGATCCGGTGCCGCCAAGATCTAAAAAGTAGTGTTGAGTGATTATCTTCCCTGTCGTACCTCCTTCACGGTATAGAAGAAGACAAGTCCATATCCGATAGAAAGCATAAGGTGAAAAGGCACCATTCCAAGGTCACCAAATATAGCTCTGTTGACGGCCGTAAATCCAAACAGAAGGAATAATACAAGTTCCGCGATGTTGATGATGGAAAGACTTTTCTTGTCGTACTTGTTGCCCTTGAACTCACTTTTCTTTAACACGTTGAACTTTGGTGTTCGTACAAAGGAGCTTTTGATACCAAGATAACCTTCGATAACGGCTACCGTGTTACTTAACGATAGTCCCATAGAAACGATCAGGAACTGGAAGAAACGACCAACAAACTGGAAGAAAGGTTTTTTCCCTTTTGCATTTCTGAAACGATAGGCATTCCAGTAATAGAACATCAGGAATACGGTGCTCACGATAAAGATCGCCATGTACTGCAGGATATAGTTCAGATCAGAAAAACTGTCCTTGATGTGAAGTACCGGCAAACTCAGGATCGATACAGTCAGGATGAAAATGAACACCGATGAGTTGAAGAGGTGTGACATTCCGTGGATTCGGTCTGAAAGTTTGATGCCTTTAGTCGTTAGAAGACGCTTCCACATTTTACGGAAACATTCTGCACCACCTTTCATCCAACGATGCTGCTGACTCTTCAGGGCGGACATTGTAATTGGCAATTCAGCTGGTGCGATCACTTCTTCAAGGTACTGGAATTTCCATCCTTTCATTTGAGCACGGTAGCTGAGGTCAAGATCCTCCGTGAGGGTGTCATGTTCCCAACCTCCGGCTTCTTCAATGCATTTCTTTCTCCAAACACCACCTGTGCCGTTGAAGTTGATGTAGTGTCCGGCAGCATTTCTACCACCCTGTTCGATCGCAAAGTGACCATCCAGACCGAAAGCCTGAAGTTCTGTCAATAAAGAATAATCCTTATTGATATGTCCCCATCTTGTCTGCACCACACCGATCTTCTCATCCTGGAAATACGGCATTGTCTTCAAGAGGAAATCCGGATCAGGAACAAAGTCTGCATCGAAAATAGCGATGAAATCTCCCTGCACCTGGTCCATTGCAGCATCGAGCGCCCCGGCTTTATAACCTGTACGGTCAACACGGTGCACATGCTGAATATTGATACCTCTTGCAGCAACTTCTGCTACTTTCTTAGCGATTACATCTTTTGTTTCATCCGTTGAGTCATCCAGCACCTGAATCTGCAGTTTATCCTTTGGATAATCGAATGCCGCACAGGTTTCAATGATACGTTCTGCCACGTAAAGTTCGTTGAACATCGGTAGTTGAACTGTAACTTTTGGAGCATTTGCGAGATCCATCGGAGGTGTTTTTCTCGATTCAACGTTCTTTCTGTTCCTGCGGTAAGCAATGGCAAGGGAAAGCTGCAAAACACTGTAGAAGAAGATCAAAAGCAAACACGTACCATAGATGCCCAGAAGGATCTTGCCAACCAAATGAGACCAATAATGTTCCTTTACAACTACTTGCCCTTCAGCACCCTTAACCTTTCGGTCACCCCAGTTGAACATCCATGATACCTTTAGGGAAGTTTTAAAGGAATTCTCCTCATCCATTTTGAAGGTGTAATGCTCGCGATGAACTTCGGTCAGTTCGAATTCGTTGAAGGTCTTAGGGTTATAATCTTTGTCGGTAACCTGAAGCTTGTATTTCCCGAAAGGAACATTTTTAAACTGAAAGACCCCTTCGTTATCCGTTTCGGCCTCGATCGACTTACCCGTTTGAGAGTTCTTCAACGTAACTTCCAGCTCATCGATCGGGCGAAGTGTTTTTTCATCGAGAAATTTACCCTTGACAAGTTTACTCTGTCCAAAAGACATTGCTGAAAGCAATAAAAAAATAAAACCAAGGGAAAGGACACGCAACATAGGCAATACGTGAAAGAGATGAATACTAATAACTAATCGTTTCAAAAGAGGCAAAATTAACTAAAATCACATACTACACGCAGAAGGATACATTTTTTAATTCCCTAAAAACGATGCAAGTGGATTCCTGGTCATGAAAGAATGTAAATCTTTTCTAATCAGTGAAGTTTCCGGCATTCGGAGACCAATCGTATGGGGTATACTGTATTTCCGGATCCAAGAACTGTGGCACCATCCCATATTTTTTGTGTAACCTCACGATGCCCTCTTTACCACCAAGTTCATCCTCGTGCCATTGGATGAATTCAGAAATGGTAAGTTCATTACTGAAAGGATCAAAGTGTGAGGATCCGGAAATGAATACTTTTTGGGAAAGATCCAACTGTTTCTCAATATTATATGAGCTATAGAATGCAATCGGTGGACAGGATATCGCACCGCAATTGAGGGCAAAGTAAGTTCTTGGATCAGCTTTTTTAACTGCTAGAATTTTAAGGTTCTTCGGGAAATCCTGAGGAAATTCCCTGTTCAACAGGCCGCATTCAATATCCTTTAGTGAAAGCCTTGCGCTGCCCACTTTAATGTGATCTTCTTCAAAGAAGAGTTCCTTTTTTTCAAATTGTGCCGGTGTTTCATGAAGCCTGATCTGAACCAAAGCGTTGTATATGTTAACCCAGAACGCTTTTTTCTCACTATCACTATCTAAGATCTCTGAGAGCACGACGATAGAGGAATTACTGAGCGTATCGAGTTTTGCACGATACAGTCCTTCCTTTCTAATGGCATCAAGGAGCCGTACAGAGAATTGCTCGGGATCGACAGGTGTTTCATCCATCATTTCCCTGCAGCTTCCCAAAAGGAGGACAAAAAGTATGAAGTAAATCAGTCGCATAAAAAAGGATCGTGGTTAACCGCGATCCTTGACTATTATTATTTCCAAACGCCCATTTTACAGAATTTTTCAATCCTGTCTTCTATTCGCTTGGAAGGATCTGACTCTTCCAGATCGTGGATAGCTTTCTTGATATACTTCTTTACACTGGCAAAAGCTTCCTCCTGATTTCGGTGGGCGCCATTCAGTGGCTCCTTGATGACATCGTCAACAAGATGGTGCTTTTTCATGTCTGTTGAGGTCAGTTTCAATGCCTCAGCAGCACGCTCCTTAAAATCCCAGGATCTCCAGAGTATCGAAGAACAAGATTCCGGTGAGATGACTGAATACCAAGTGTTTTCCAACATGACAACGCGGTCACCCACGCCGATACCCAATGCGCCTCCCGAAGCTCCTTCTCCAATGATTATGCAGATCACGGGTACCTTCAGTTGCATCATTTCATAGATATTGCGCGCAATGGCTTCACCTTGTCCTCTCTCTTCAGCCTCAAGCCCCGGAAAGGCTCCCGGAGTGTCAATGAAGGTGACTATCGGCTTGTTGAATTTTTCAGCCAGTTTCATGAGTCGGAGTGCTTTGCGGTATCCTTCAGGGTTTGCCATTCCGAAGTTTCGGTACTGACGCATCTTGGTATTGATCCCCTTCTGCTGACCTATAAACATCACCGTTTTTCCATCCAGCAAACCAAATCCGCCGACCATTGCTTTGTCATCTTTGACATTCCTGTCACCGTGAAGTTCCTGAAAGGTTCCACCAGACACGGTATTTATGTATGCCAGGGTATAGGGTCTGTCAGGATGTCTTGATAACTGCACTCGTTGCCACGGAGTCAGATTGGAGAAGATCTCTTTGGTTTTGTCCTTGAGTTTATCTTCCAGTTCTTTGATCTTGTCCGACATGTCAACCTCTGTGCTTGCACCGATCTCTTTTGTATGTTCGATCTGTTCTTCAAGCGCTTTCAATGGTTCTTCAAAATCAAGATATACAGCCATAGCCTAATTTTTTATGAGCCCACAAAGGTACAAAAAAGTCTTACGTTGTAATTGTATTACCGGTATCCGACCAAGAAGTTCTTCAATTGACCTGAAAGATCTCGGTCATTCACTTATTTTTGTGACATGATCCTATTTCCTTCGGCAAAGATCAATCTGGGACTCAATGTACTGAGAAAGAGAGATGATGGTTTTCATGAGATCGAATCTGTCATGCTGGCTATTCCGTTTTATGATGTGCTGGAGGTTCTTGAGCATCACGAGTTCCAATTTCATCAAACAGGTCTTACCATCAGCGGAACACTTTCTGAAAACCTTTGTGTTCGGGCTTATGAGATCCTGAAGAAGGATCATGATCTTCCTCCCGTTTACATGCATCTTCGAAAGGAAATTCCAATGGGTGCCGGATTGGGTGGGGGGTCTGCTGATGCTGCCTTTGTCCTGAAGGGGATCAATTTGCTGTTTGATTTGGGTTTGAAGGATTCTGCACTTGAGTGTTATGCTGCACAACTGGGGAGTGATTGCCCGTTCTTTGTCCATGGAGGTGCACAGATCGCAAAGGGAAGGGGCGAACAACTTCAACCTATCGATCTCAATTTAAAAGGGTATTACCTTAAGATCGTCAATCCCGGAATACATGTAGGAACAAAAGAAGCTTATGCGGGAATCGTTTTCAGGAGCAGTCATGAACCCATTGAACACACCATTTCCCTGAGTCCCGATAAGTGGAAGGATACCCTTATAAATGACTTTGAGGCGTCTGTATTTGCCCTTCATCCTGCTCTTCAAATAATAAAAGACCGACTGTATAGCGAAGGAGCTGTGTACGCAGCTATGTCCGGTAGCGGTTCAACCATGTATGCACTTTATTCCGAAAAGCCTGAGCTGACCTTTGAAGATCACGGATATTTGGAGAAGGTACTGAGCCTGTGATCAGTTCTTGATCAATTTACGATTCAAACGGGTTCCGTTCTCGCTGGTGATCTTGAGAAAATAAAGTCCTGAACTGAAGCCGTTGAGGTTGAAAGATGTCTTCTGCTCGAATTGTACGGGTTCGATTATAGTCTTTCCTGCTGCGTCGACAACTGTAAAGGAATAGGTGCCGGATTGCTGCACTGCAATATGGAATTCACCTCCTGATGGATTAGGATATACAGCTGCCATGATCTCCTTGTTCAGTTCCGATAGAGTTACGGAGCTTCCTGCTTCTGCTTCAAAATGGTAAAGTCCGCCGAGGTCCTGACCCACGATCATATTCAATTCATTATCATTGTCAAGATCCTTTACATAGAACGAACTGTACGCTCCTGTCTGGATATTCAGATAGGAGTCAGAAACAAGTTGAAATGATTCGTTAGGATCCAGATTTTCTTCAATGGAGGTATAGTAATGGAGCCTTCCGTCATATGCCCCTGCAAAAAGATGAATGGTATCGTTATGCAGGAAGAAATGAGGGGTTGCATATCCATCCGGTGAGTCAATTGCCAGATCTACCATTCCAAGTGAGGAATTGATCAGCTGAAATGATGGTGCTGCGGATGTTCCAATATTCCGGTAATAGATCAGTTCCCCCGTTTTCTTACCTATGACGAGATCAAGAAGCCCATCCTTGTCGAGGTCAAAGAGCTGTGGTGCAGCATACTGAGAGGAAGAAATGATGGTGCCATTGTTGTCGGTCAAACCAATGATCGGAGCTGCAAAGCTGATGGTTGGAAGGACGCTGTTATTTCTGTAATATACAAGTGTACCGTTTTCCAGGCCAAGGATCAAGTCCTTCAAACCGTCACCGGTCAGATCACCAAAGGTCGGCGTGATCTTCAGTCCATAAGTAGTTTGACTCAGATTCAGGAAATCGTTATCCACAAATGTGAAAACAGGATCCGTTGAACTTCCGGTGTTTTTATAGTATGCAATTCGACTTTCTTTCAACATTCCCGGTTTATGTCTGAAAAAATTTCCTACGAACAGATCTTCCTTCCCATCGTTGTCGATATCCGCAAGAACAGGGTACGAGCCCGTTCCATGTTCGATCATGATCTCCTGCAAGAACGCATTGGTCTGATAGACAAAGTTCGGTTGATCATTTGTAGCAGTATTCTTGTAGAAAAGGATACTCTGTTCGTTGGAGGATACCCCCCGGGCGTTTGTTCCAACCAGAAGGTCTTTTACTTCGTCAAAATCCACATCGACATAAAAGGCTGCAGGGAAGATCTCGAGATTAATAGCAACAGAATTGATCGGGAAAAGTGGGTCAACGCTGATCATATCCGAGTTGGTATTGACAGCCGTACCGCCATTGATCAATAAATTGAGATTCCCGAAAGCGACGTCTCCTACGATAAGGTCTTTAACGCCATTGCCGTCATAATCAATTGCCAGAACTGTTGATCCGGAATGTTTTGGGGTTTGTTCAGTGGGTTTTGATTGTTGACTTCCTCTTTCGAGGGTGGGAAATTCGGCATTGGGCAAATTGCCATCGGCACATGGCGGGGTGTTGTCATTGAGGAATAATGAATTGGTATTGATATCCTCACGGAATCCTCCCCAACATTCGTTTTTCAGAACATAGATCAAGGAATCCGGAACCCCGTAGGTCTCCATACTGAGGTTCTTATGGTATTGCAAGTGTTGCCCGCCGATATGAAAGGTAAGTACATCAATGTCAGAATCACCGTCCACATCCACCACGGCCGGAATATCCGCAGAACTTACGTACAGGTTGAGATCGGTACCCCAGTTGTCCGAATAGAGCAGGTCTTTCGCCAGTTCCCATTGTAGACCGTTGGTAGCATCTCCTACGTTACGGTATACCTTCAAGCCGCCAATTCCATAGGTGAAAATGTCTTTTTTTCCATCGTTGTCATAATCTACAAGGGTTGCTCTGTAGCGCAGATCCTCAGGGAAAAGAGTATACGCGTCGTGGATATATTTGTAATATTTCTTTGTGCCTTCCTGTTCCTGACGAAAGATACGGATGTTGTCGCTGCTTCGGTCAAAAACGAAGAGGTCGAGATCTCCGTCAAAATCGTAATCGATATCTGAAAACTGCGCATGACTCAATCCGCCTGCCCATGCCATGTTCAAAGTGTCCGTGCCGGATTTTACTACTAAACTATCCTTATACTGAAATCCGAACTGTGAAATGGAAAGAAGTGGACCAAGTAAAAACAGCAGAACAAGGTTCTTTTTCATAAGAGAGAATTATTGACTAAGATACGAATTAATGAGGTAGGAGGTTGGCTCGATCTGTTAGGAATCCACGAAATAAATATTTTATTTTTGTTTCGAAGAGCAACCAATGAACTAGGTTTGCTGTCTGTTCGACAATCACAGATTATGAAAAACCTTTTTATCGCCTTCATATTATTTCCCTGTGTTTCTAATGCTCAGGATAGTGTCTCGGTACTCTTCATTGGAAATAGTTATACCTATGTAAATGATCTGCCGTCAATGGTTTCTAACCTGACGGTTTCACTGGGAGATGAATTGACTTTTGATTCCAAGACCAATGGAGGTTACACTTTTTTACAACATTCCAATGACCCATTGACATATTCAAAGATCGAAAGCAAACCATGGGATTTTGTTGTATTGCAGGGGCAAAGTCAGGAACCCAGCTTTCCATATGAGCAAGTGAATCAACAAACACTTCCATACGCACTCGAACTTGCCGACAGTGTGTATTCCAATCGGTATTGTTCGCAACCCATGTACTTCATGACATGGGGAAGAGAGAACGGTGATCCTCAATGGGACTCTATAGCGACCTTTAACGGAATGAATAGCCGTTTGAGGAACGCCTATCTGCGAATAGCTGACTCTGCAGAGGCCTGTGTTTCGCCTGTGGGTTCTGCCTGGCGCTATGTAAGGGACAACCATCCGGGAATACAGCTATATTCAGGAGATGGTTCTCACCCTAGCCTTGCAGGGTCCTATTTGGCTGCCTGCACCTTTTACAGCTCATTGTTCAGAAAAAGCCCGGAAGGAGCAACGTATACAGCGGGTCTTGATGCAGGTACCGCAGGTATTCTTCAGGAGATCGCAGCTATTACCGTACTGGATAGCCTTGATCTCTGGCGTTTACGTCCAAACAATGAAACGGCTATTGCAGACTTCAGCTTTTCCGTTTCCGGGGGGACAGTTACGTTCAACAATGAGAGTTGGAGAGGACAGGATTTTTCATGGAGTTTTGGAGATGGAGAAGTTTCCAATGTAGGCTCTCCCGTACATACTTATTCGATACCGGGTTCTTACGAAGTTATGTTGATCACTTCAAACGAATGCGGTGAGGATACGTTGACACAACTCATCACGATCGAACCGGGTAATCTCAATGTTTCGGAAATGAATATGCCTCTGATCAAGCGCCAGGAGAGTGGATTTAAACTGTTTTTCCAGTCAGTACCTCAGTCATTTGTACTCTTCACAGCAGATGGAAAAATGATCCGGCAAAGTGCAGATCAGAACGTGGAACAGGTCAATATCGACTTGAGTGATCAGCCTTCAGGAGTCTATTTTTTACTGGTTCATTGCGAGGGAGGGGAACTCCACATTAAGCTTGCATGGTAATATTTGACCGTAAATCTCTTTTCGTGCTTCGAATCATTTTGTACCGAAGGATAATTGGTATTGAATGTTACGGATACTAAATCCTATCTTTGTGTAATGCGACTGTCACTGATCTTTGGTGCAATATGGATCCTTTCTTCCTGTGCGACAAAGGAAACGGATCAGGATATTCTGTTTAAAGGTGATTATCTCATTGTTGGCCACAAAGGATCCGGTCCAAGCTCACTTTATGAAAATTCCAATTTCCCGGAAAACAGCCTTGATGGCATGGTCAATGCCCTTAAGCAGCTCGATGGGGTAGAGATGGATCTTCAAGTAAGTCAAGATGGTGTATTCTGGTTATTTCATGATCACGAAATTAATATCGGAACAGAGAAACCGGTGAACTTTCATGCTCTTCCGGATACGGTTATAGAAAGGTACAGTCACATCCATTTTTCAGGTAAGTTGATACGACTAGAGGATCTGCTGGGCTCAGATCAGGTCCGTTCATTCAAGCGGTCAGTTTTTTGTCTGGACCTCAAGTTCCTTGCAAACCCTATGGTTAAGACAAGATCCCAGTATTGTGTATCCTTGAAAAGAATACTCATTTCACATTTGAAGAAAAATCAGGATCAGAGATTTTTCCTGGAAGTATATGGCCTTGAAAATCTGGAACGATTGAAATCACGTCAATGGAATACTTTACTTGTCCAGAATAGCGTCCATCCAGTTCTCAACGCAGAGGTGAACCATTCGTTTTCCTATGATCTGGCAAGGAACAGTTTTTTCAGACAAGGCAGATTCAAGAAGTCTGTATGGGTATTGAATGAACCGGAAGACTTCAGGTCTGTTCATACTGTACATCCGACACTGGTTCAGACGGATTTTCCTGCCATGGGTAAGCTGATAAAGAAAATGAGAAACCGACCCGTCAGCAAAAGAACACTGAAGGATACATCTGCTATCATTTTTAGAGATGAATATTTTCCGCTTCTGAGCTTTGAACCGGAAAGCGAATTACCTGATTTACTCAAAATCACTATCAACCGTTTCTCTGGGATGGATTCCTGTATGCTCGTTATCTCGATAAATGGCCGGAATGGAAGTTTGATCAGCTGGAATTCCTATGAGCTGAACTCAGGCTCTAAATACATCTTTATCGATAGGGAGCAATTCACTCATCGCAACTATACTAAGGCAGACATCTATCTCTGGAATCAGCGTAAAAAGCATGTCAGGATCAGCGATCTGAAAATAACCTCCTATCACTGATGTGCCGGTTAATTCCTTTTAACGAGGAACCAGTTATTCAGTAAATTTTCGCGGTTATAGCGCATGGTTTCACCACTTTGCCAATCAATAACCTGGGCGCCGGCATACATGCAAATCGCTTGTCCTGCTGCAGTGTCCCATTCCATGGTAGGTGCAAAGCGTGGATAGCAGTCTGCTTCGCCTTCTGCCACCATACATAGTTTAAGTGAACTGCCTCGGGATATTGTTTCAACCTGTCCGTGGATCGCCTCCTGTTGTTGAATGAACTCTTCAGTTTCCGGAGTCATATGGGAGCGACTGGCCACTATTCGAAAATTACGTGAGGCTTGATGGAGTGGGAGTGGTTGAGCGTGTTCGATGAGTTCATCTGTCGTGCTGTTCGCACCTGTGAGAACTTTAAATGCACCATCATCCACAGTGGAGAAGTATAGTTCATTCAGGGCCGGAGCAAATACAACTCCCAGCACCGGAACCTGATTTCTGATCAAGGCTATGTTAACGGTAAATTCGCCGTTTCGCTTGATGAACTCTTTTGTACCATCCAGAGGGTCAACGATCCATAATTCATTCCATGAATTTCGTTCATTGTATTCAACATGTCTGCCTTCCTCAGAAAGGATGGGGATTCCTGTATCCATAAGATAATCCGTGATCACTTTATTCGATGCCAGATCAGCAGCGGTTAGCGGTGAAAGGTCACTTTTCATGTCAACTGCAAAGTCAGCCTGTTGGTAGACCTCCATGATCGATTTTCCTGCCTGAACAGATGCTTCTATCGCCGTACGAAGGAGTTTCATCGGAATAGTTACTTGATAATGGTTTTTTTTCTGAGGATATCAAGGATCTGTTCCACAGCTTCCTCCGCCTTTGTTAACGTAGTATCGATCATGAGATCAGGGTTTTTTGGGGCTTCATAAGGTGAATCAATACCGGTAAAATTTTTAATCTCCCCCCGGCGTGCTTTCGCGTAGAGTCCTTTTACGTCCCTTCGTTCGCACTCTGCAAGTGGTGTGTTCATGAATACTTCTATAGAACGTTCCTTTCCAACGATCTGCTTCACCAGGTCTCGGTCTGATTCAAAAGGAGAAATAAAAGCAGCAATGACAACAAGGCCGGCATCCGTCATTAGTTTGGATACTTCAGCGATTCGTCTGATGTTCTCGGTTCGGTCCTGATCCGAAAACCCGAGGTCTTTGTTCAGTCCCTTTCTGATACTGTCGCCGTCGAGGAGGTAGGTGTGAATGTCCTTTTGATTCAGGGCCTGTTCAAGAAGATTTGCAATAGTGCTTTTTCCTGATCCCGACAGTCCGGTAAACCAGATCAGTACCGGTGCATGTCCCTTGATCCTGTGACGGTGTTCCGGGCGCACCAGGAAATCATATTCATGCAAATGGCTCATTCTTTTTCAGTTTGAAGGGTTTCCTGTTTGATCAGACCAAAATTACTTCGGTACCATAACCGCTCATGCATATAATACAGAGCCATTTTGGTAAACAGTTCCATTGCTCCAATGGTAAGGCCGACCTCGGCTTTCCCGGAGATGAACCATCCGAGAAACATGGTATCGAGCGTTCCGATGAATCTCCAGGTTATCGTTTTGAGGATGTGTCTTACCCGGCTGTTATGTTGTTTGAAAACATTCAGATTATACCAGGCTCGTTCATGAAGATAGTAGAGGACCATCTTGGTCATCAGTTCCGCAAATCCAATGGAAAGACCTAACTCCAGTTTACCGGTCATAAGCCAGCCCAGGAGTATGGTGTCGAGTGTACCAATGATCCTCCAGGTGACAGCCTTGGCAATGTGCCTTTTACGGGAGAACTTCTTCATGTGCCGAAGATAGTAAACTTTAATGTCCCGAAAGTGTCTGATTAAAGTGTTTCGAAAAGGTCTTCTTCGCTTTTTCTTACCTTTGGATTGTACTGTGCAGGATCATCTGTTGAGCGATAACCCATTGGACATAGTAGGGTAGCATGCAGATTTTTTTCATTGAGCCCGAGGATCTCATCGAATTTATCGGCATCAAATCCCTCCATTGGAGTTGTGTCAATTCCCATTTGAGCACATGCCAGCATGAGTTGGCCAAGGACAATGTAGGCCTGTTTCACATTCCAGGTCAATTTACTGGATTCCGAAAGTTCACCGATCGTTCTTTTCATGAAATCACCATAACCTGTCATGCGATCCGGGTCCAGATTTCTTATGTTTACCGTGTTTCTGATGTGTGCATCAATATCTTCATTGCGAATATCCCTGTAGGAACAGATCAGCAACAAATGGGATGCATCGGTGACCTGTGACTGGTTAAAGGAATGAGGTAACAGTACTTTTCTCAACTGAGGGTCTTCTATGAAAATGAATTTCAATGGCTGCAATCCATAGGAACTCGGTGTGAGCCGCAATACTTCTCTGATCGTTCTAAGATCGCTTTCATTGATCTTTCTCTCCGGATCGAACTTCTTTGTAGCGTATCTCCAGTTCAGAGCTTTAATAATATCCATTTCTAATTTTTCAAGTAAAGTCAATGTTTATGCTGTCTGTTGGATTGAACCATCGGTTAAATATCCGATCGTTTACATCTTCCAAACGCAAATGACCTTCTGTTTGTTCATGGAAAGTTCTACGAGAGCAAAGACAATTCATAAGAGAATTCGACATTTTCATTTGGTTGAGCCATTGCTTGATTTCCTTTTTTTCCGTGAGAACAAAGTTAGGTTATTCTTGTTTTTCAATTCATTATCAAAATCGTTATCCTATGCTGCATGTCAGATCGCTTTATACTCATCTTACGCTTTTACTTATGTCTCACGTGACTTTTTCTCAAACGGCAGAACAGGTCGTCCAACAGCAACTCGAAGCATACAATGCAAGAGACATTGATGCTTTTATGAAGGTGTTCCACCCAGAAATTGAGTTATGGACTCTGGGTGCAACCTCTCCTTCTGTGAGTGGTTGGGAAGCTGTGGGAAAAGTCTACAAGGATCTTTTCGACCAGTCTCCAGACCTCCATTCAATCGTGATCAATAGGTCGATCATAGGGAATAAAGTGATTGACTATGAGCGAATTTTCGGAAGAAAAGGTAGTCTGGAAGATGTTTTTCTGGTTATGGTCTATGAAGTCGAGGAGGGCCTGATCCGGCGAGCCTGGGCCATCAGAGAGTAAAAATGAATAAGTGCGAAGGATATCCCACGCACTTATTTCGCATTGCAGTAGTTGTTACTTGAGGAGGTTGACATGGCCTTCACGGCGGTGTCTCCCATTATTCATGTCCTTGAAATAAACTACCCACGTATAGGTTCCGTCCTGAGCAGATTCGAGTCTGTTCATGCTCGTTCCGTCCCATCCCACATTCATGTCATGTGATTCGAACACAAGCTGCCCCCAGCGGTTAAAGATCCGGAAAGTATAATCCTCATCAGAGATACCATGTCCTTTAGCGAAGAAGGTGTTGTTGTGTTCATCTCCGTCAGGCGTAAAGGTGTTCGGTGCGAAAAGATCGAAATCTGCCTTTACTACAATTGTGACGAATGTAGAGTCGTTGCATCCCCAAGGATTGACCGCCCACAATGTGACCTGATAAACTCCGGCTTCCTCAAATTCATGAACAGGGTGGATGTCTGAGCTTCCGCTACCATCACCGAATGCCCACAGGTAGTTTGTGGAATTGTATGAGTAGTTGGTGAAGGATACTGACGGATTCAGGGTGTTAACCTCCGTGTTGTCAGGATTGAAAATGGCTACGGCCTGAGGGAAAACGGTTACCATAGTGACATTATTGGCAGTTGCCGTGCAATTATTATTGTCCGTAACGGTAAGCGAGACTAGATAGACCCCCTGGTCTTGGTATTGGTGAACTGGCTGCATTTCTGTTGATACGGATCCGTCTCCAAAATCCCAGACATAATCCCACGAAGGATTGCCTGGTGCATTGTTGATGAATGCGATCATTCCACCCGGACAGATCCCTCCCATGTTAGGGTTCACGTTGATTGCCGGAAGACTGTTCACGTTAACCTGTACGGTGTCGTAGATCACCTGTCCACACTGATCTGTAGCCGATATGACATAGGCTGTTGCCGAGGAAGGAGTCTCCCAGATGATACTGTTAACTGGGCAAGTTGGGCAATGCATCCAGGCAAGTGTTACGTTCGCAGAACCGCTGTACAAAGCAGACAATCCAACGGAATCCAGTGCACAGATTGCATTTGAAGTCGTAAATGCAGTAAGATCAGACGGATTCAGTGCAGAAATGGATATCGCAGTGCTCACAGAGAGTGTACAACCGTTGTTGTCCGTAATGGTGCAAATATAGGTCTGATCAGCAAGAGGAGAAACGGTGATCGATGGTGTGATCTGACCTCCTGGTATCCAGCTGTAGTCAAGGGTTCCGGTTCCGCCTCCGGCGATTACACTCAGAGTGATGTTACTTCCCGGACAGATAACGGAATCAGGGGTGATACTCGCTGTAAGGGCAGGTGGATCATTCACTACCGTTCCTGCGGCCACTTGACAGCCGTTGGAATCCGTTACTGCAACCAGATAGATCCCTGCATCAACATTGTAAATGTTACTGGAGATCGCTGAGGTGTTCCACAGGTAATCATAAGGTGTCGTTCCTCCGTTTACAGTTGACGAGATAGCACCATTGGAAAATCCGTCACATGATGGCGGTACTACTGAAAGATCGATGGTAAGTTGTGCAGGTTCGGCGATGGAAATCCCAAGGATGGCCTGACAACCGTTGGTATCGGTAACTGTACAGGTATAGTTTCCTGCCGGAACATTGCTAAGCTGGTTTCCGTTCTGAACAGGAATGCTGTTCCAGTTATAGCTGTACCCTGGAGTGCCACCACTCACGCTGACTACCGCTGAACCTGTGTTCTGTCCGTAGCAGAGAACATTGTTCAATGAGACCAGTTGCACATTAACAGGGGTTGGTTGTGCGATCGAGAACATAATGGTTGTATCACACCCAAGGGAATTCATAATGGTCAATTGATGAATACCAGGCGACAATCCTGAGATTGTTGAATCATTCGAAAAAGCAGAAAGATCCCATGAAAACTGTAAACCACTGCCCGAGATGGTCGACACCGCGGCCTGTCCGTCATTACTTCCATTACACGTAACATCCGTTGTGCTTAACGAGATCTGTTCTGTGAATCCAGTGAAGGAAATGAGCACTGTATCCTGGTCCGGTGTGCAGCCATTGTTGCCTGATGATGAGAGGATCAGTTCCACTGAACCAGCCGAAATTTCTGCCGGGCTTGGAGTATAAGTTGAATTGAGGGTAATATTATCAGGACTGAAAGAACCGCTTCCGCCACTCCAGATTCCGCCTGATGCGGTTTGAACGGAACCGCTCAAATTCACCACGGGTACGCTTTGATTACAGAAAACCTGATCGATCCCTGCATTCACGGAAACAGGAAGAGCATCCTGTGTGATCACTGCGCTGGCACTGGCCACCATACAGCCATCGGAGTCCAGAACATCGACACTGTAGTTCCCGGCTCCAACCATGATACTCGATGTAGAGTCTCCGGTATTCCAGTTAAACGCAAACGGAGGATTTCCGCCGGAAACAGTTGCATCGAGCTGTATCGGTCCGTCACCAAAGCATAGGTGCACTGTGTCAGGTGAGATCGAAACGCTGAATGGCTGAGTTAGAAAAACCCTGATCGTGTCACAGAAAGGAAGAGGGTTGCACCCACCGATGTCAGAACCGCAAACAAGGTAGTCAATATAGGAAGGTAAAACTCCCGCCGGTGTAACGTTGACCGTGTCACATCCGGTTGTGCAGTCAAGAAAACTGTCATAGTCTCCCTGATTACCGGGCGCAATGCTTGTCCAGGTCATGGATGGTTCATTGTAATAATTGGCATAAATGAATCCGGAACACCCGGCCCCAAGTGTCAGGTCAGGCCCGATGATCGGCTCAGAATAAGAAGTAATGCTGTACGTGTTGGAGTTGTTCCCCGGCTTGCAGAAGGTAAGGTGATGAGGTCCTGCACCGGAAAGGCAGATCGGTGATCCGACTGGCGTGATAGGTCCACAATCGACCTGATAGAACATAGCTCCAGGAGGAACTGCACCGGATGTAATGGCAAAATTAATAGCGATCGCATCGGCATTGAGTGTTATCACAAATTCAATACAGTTGTCCGGATTTGATGCTCCGCAGCAGAATCCATCCCGAACTACCAATGGGCTGGTCCAGCTCAAGTTAGGGGATGCCGACAGATCCACGTTGAACGTGGGAGTAATACTGTCGCAGTACTGTCCGTAAAGGGACTTGGAAAAAAAGAAAAGGATAAGAACCGTGATAACCTTTTTCCCGCTTAGTTTGAATCGTGCTTCCATGATCGTAAGGTTTTGTTCTTAACCGGATAACGAAGCATTGATTCAGACGGTTGCCTATGCGTGCATAATAAATTACAGGAAGCTGTTTTTTCCTTTCTTTATATTAAGTAGCAGAAAAACAGGTAGATAGGAGTTTTTTACTGAAAATTGTAAACTAAATGAATGAACAAAACCCGCTTCCCAATGAATATTTATGCTTGCATAACACATCGGGAGGCGGGTCTTTAATACCCATTGAATGGAGTTATTCCTGCGGCTTGATTACTGTTTGAGGTAAATAGTTGATCTTCTTCTCCATCGGTTGACCATACAAAGCAGGTGTGAGGTATCTTCCACGGTCACCCTCACGTTTTTCGACTTCAACCATTCTTTTCTCCGGATGCTGCTGCAAATAAGGGTCGTTTCGTTCACCGGTCAATTGCCAGCTTACTTCTAATTCCGGGGATCCTCCGGCGATCACAAATTTTCCGTCCTTCATTTTTTCCTTGATGTAAACCGGAGCATATCCATTGATCGTGGTCAGCTGATACGTAAAGTTGACATTGATGAGCTCTACATAATTTTCAAGGACTACAGTGGCCTCTCCGTGTTCATCGAACTGAGCTATGCCACGGTATACATTTAAGATCTCATCAGATTCAATTGAGAAATGCTTTAAATATTTGTTTTCCGGATCTTGGGGATGATCGATCATGAAGGTCTTAGCACCTGTCGCACCGAGATCACCCACAGAATAAACTCCGAAGAACGATCCGTCCAGGTTTTCTCCCCAAACTCCTACCCCAGTATTGGAAGAACCCTGAACTGCGATATTGTTGTAAGTGACACCATTGTTCAGGTTTTGACCGTATACTCCTGGAAGCTGTCCGTTCAGGGTTTGTCCCTGTACACCTATTGCTCCTACACCTGCCACAGCAGATGCGAAATAGGAGCTACCAATATTTGGTGTGGCAGCGTTCTGACCAAACACGCCGAATCCTTGGTTATAGGTAGATGAACCGGATACTCCGTTGAATCCCTGACCGTTCACACCAACACCGCCTGTGGTACGCAGGTTATTTCCGTATACAGCTGCAAATCCCGTTGCTGTGGAAGGGATCTGTCCGGAAACTCCATAGCCACCACCGCTGTTATTTCCAAGGATGGCTGAATTCGTTGCCCCTGTGCTGTTTGTGTTTGCCTGCATCGCAGCGAAAGTGTTTGCTGCATTCGTACTTTCAGCTCTGAATCCAACTCCCGTTCCAGAAACATTAGCAAGTACTGCGGTCGAATTGTTGACGGCAGTATTCACTTCAAGACCTGTCGTATTCGTTCCTGAATTATTGATCTGAACTGCCCCTGCGTCAACTGTTATCGCACGACCGAGGCCTGCTCCTCCCTGATCGTATGATTGGTCAAGTGTGTTCCCTCCTCCCGATCCTCCAGAACCTGAAGTGGCGGCATACAATGCGTAAGGGACACTTAACAACTGCGAAGTGCCTGAAATACTATAAACCGTTCCACCTGCAGGATCAACTTCGGTCTTAATGAAATACGGTCCGGCTGCCCAATCGATCGTTGTAAAATTACCGGAAACCGGAAAGCCTCCTCCGATCTCCAGGGTCGCAAGTCCATTGATATTTGTCAATACTGTGTGTCGCTCAATGAATACCGCCAGACCGGAAGCACTTCCTTGTAGGATACTGATCTGAATACCAACGTTCGTGTTTGAGATCAATGAGTTTGAAGCATTTCTGACCACTGATTGGTAGGTCATCCGTTGAGGTGCCTGTGACCACACAGTAGCACTTAACAACAATACAAAAACAGGAAGGAGAATTTTCTTCATAGTTAGTGGTTTTTAATGAGTTTATAGGTTCCGATCATTTCACTTTCGGTATATAAGTGAAGCATGTACTGTCCTGCACTTTCTTTTTGCAGGTCAATGATCTGTGACGTTTCGAGAGGTTTTGAAGGGATGACAACCTTTCCGTTCAAGTCAGTAACAGCATAAAAGACACGGTTTTCCTGGTATCCTTCGGCATTCAGTATAAATGTTCCTTCCGACGGATTTGGTCCGATCGTCAAACTGATCGTCATCTCTTCTGAAACATTGTTAAGGGCGAAGAGTTCAAACGGTTGTTGGACTCCCAGATTAAAAGATCCCGTTGTGCCGTTAGCGTTTATATAATCGATCTGGCCGATTCTGTAACTTGCACTTCCGGTCGATCCGGTTGCATTTCCGCCCGAAGTCACAGTATTGGACTGAGCCAGTAGTTGATTCCCTCCCGCTAAGAGCAGGAAAGCAGCAGTAAAACATTTCATGTTGATCAGTTTGAACCTAAGATAGCCATAAAAAGAAAGATCGGGACTAGACCCCGATCTTTTTATTAATTGTCTCTTTGCAGATGGAAATAGGTATGTCCTTCTTGCATGTTGTCGTTATAATCGTATGCTTTATAGAGGATGTAGTAAACACCCTCCTCGACATCCTTCCCGTCTGTTTTTCCATCCCATCCCTGGTTCAATTGGTTCAAGGTGGCCATTTGGTTACCCCAGCGGTTGAAGATCTCTGCTTCAAAGCGTTCTCCGTAGATCACATCCACGAAGTACAGATCATTTGTCCCGTCACCGTTCGGGGTGAAGACATTTGGCGGTCTAACGATCATTGGAGGAAGTGCGATGATCGTATAAGTAGCCGTATCCCAGCAGATCCCGTTTGATGCCGTGAGTGTAATCGTGTATGTTCCCGGTGTGTCGTAGGTTTCTGCTACTGTTATGTTCGAATTTGTGTTTTCTGTATTTCCATTACCAAAATCCCACGCATAACTACTTGCATTCTGACTGACATTTGGCATATTGACACTGATCGGGGCGTTTCCATAATCAGGCGATGCTGTGAAAATCGCTTCAGGCAAGGGAAAAGCAGTAACTACCACTTCATCTGTATCTGTGCAACCGTTTCCATCAGTACCCGTTACAGTGTAGGTGGTAACCCCCACAGAAGGAATGAATGATTCACCGTTTATGACGCCGTTATCCCAAGTGTAGGAGACAGCACCTGATCCTGCCAGTGTGACATCCGAAGGTGTAACAGGGTTTGCTTCACAGATCTCAATATCCTGTCCGGCGTTCACAACAGGTAAGGGCCACACAGTTACTGTAATGTAGGTGTCTTGAAGCTGAGTACAGGTGGTACCGTTGTCAGTGATACTCACTAACTGATAATCATAGAATCCGGCGGTACCGCCAGGTGCGATGACCGAGACCGTATCGTTTGGTCCCGTTACAACAGGCGGTTGAGGTGCACCGTTAATGGTGTAGGTGATGGTGTAAGGACCCGTACCGTCGTCTCCAATAAAATAAACGGATGGACCGGCATCACCTTCACAAATGGCAACATTATCCGTTACTTCAGCTGTAGGTAAAGGATCTACCTGTATCGTGACTTGCTGTGTTTGTGTAACGGCACATGATCCCGGTTCGGTTACATTTACCGTGTAAGTGGTCGTCTGAGTTGGTGTAGCAGTAGGATTTGCCGTGTTCGCTCCTGTTAATCCTGTAGTAGGTGTCCATGAATAACTATATGGCCCATTACATCCATTGGAAGCCTGAGCTGTAAGCTGAGTTGATTCACCTTCACAGATCACAGGATCAAGGGCACTGGCGTCAACGATCATTGGTGATGCTCCTTCAATAGTAAAGGTGAATTCTGCAGTGTAGTTAGGGGCATCACCAGGACATACTCCCTCAATGGCTCTCCATTTATATGTCCCGGGACAAAAGTCCGAAACATCAATCAGAGTTACAGGATAAGGTGTTGGTATGTTATATGTCGATGAAGAACCTGTTCCGGACCCTAAACAAAGTTGCGGAGAGATGTAGTTTGGAGTGCCGGAGAATGGTTGATCAACACAAATTAATTCAATACTTACGTTGTAACAGCATTGCCAACCTGCATTACTGGTGAAATAAAGCTCAAGCGTGGTTCCGTTTAGGTTTTGTGAAACGTTGGTTAATGCTGCACACGGACTGCAAGCCCAGGTAATGGCATTGAAAAATAGGACAAAGGGTACAAATAGTAAAAAGTTCTTTTTCATTGTGTTGTAGTAAAGCATTCGAAGATAGAAAAAACTTTGCAGAGTAGAAGACTGAAAATGATTTGTGGAGGTTGCAACCGGTTAATTATTTTCCAGTTTTTGAAGTCTTTTTTCAATGCCATCCAACCTTATTGAGTCACTTTTCAGGCGCTCGTTCTCTTTCTGTAGTTGTTCGATCTCATGTTGTTGTTCTTTAATTGCATTGATCAGCGGGATAACAAAATCGCCATAGCGGATGGAATAGAAATCGCGCTCATGTTGTGGTCGTACTAATCCACTGAAGTCAGTGCCGAGTTCTTTCAACAGTTGGTCAACCTCTTGTGCCAGAAAACCTGAATAGATGAATTTTTCCTGTCCAGTAGCGCTGTAGTTGTATTTGACGGGATGCAGACCAAGAATAAACTCCAATCCAAGATTTTCATCTGTTATATTGGTTTTTAAACGTGCATCTGAGAAGGTGCTCCAACCTACTTGCCCTCCTATGCTGATAATAGATGAGTTTCCTATTACAACAGAATTGGAGGTGGAAACAACCGTTCCTGCTCCAATTGCGATGGCATTGGATAGATTGCTCGTTGAGCCATCTGCATTGAAACCAATGTAGACATTATTGTTTCCTGTTGTCGAAAATTGCCCGGCAAAATTTCCGATATAGGTATTGTTATTTCCAGTGGTGTTAAAGTAACCTGCATGTGCACCAAAAAACGAATTTTCGTTTCCGGTAGTGTTGGAATTACCTGTGGTGACGCCAATAAACGAATTGTGATCACCACTTATGTTGTTTTGGCCGGAAAAAGAACCTATAAAGGTGTTTTCATCTCCGTTTTGATTATTGAAGCCTGCTCGTCTTCCAACAATAGTATTCATCATACCATCGAGGTTGGATTGCCCTGCTTCAGTTCCGAGAAATACATTCTGACTGCCAATCGTATTCAGGAATCCGGCATTATAACCTGCGAAAAGATTGTTCTGAGCGAAGGTGAAGTTGGCTCCGGCATTTAAACCGATAAATATATTATTCAGCCCTCTGGTATTGAGTACGCTTTTGTTGTTGATCATGTACGCGCTGTCAAGCGGAATGTTCACCTGTCCATTAACATCCAGACGCTGAAGAGGAGAGCTGGTGTTGATACCGACAAAGGAACCTGAATTATAGAGGTTATTGCTGTCGATCACCCATTCCGTCCCGTCCCAGTAAGCCGTATTACCAGGGGCTGTACCGTTTGGAAGTAATGCTGTTCCTGCATATTTTGCATACAGCGCATAAGGGACGCTTAAAAGTTGAGATATGCCAAGTTCCTCAAAGTTCGTCCCACCCGTAAGGTCTGCTTCAATTTTCAAGAATTTCTCACCATTCGCCCAGTCAATCCCGGCGAAACTTCCGGCGAGTAATGAACCCTCACCGACATTCAGAGAGAACAATCCTTGTCCGTTAGTAGTCACCGAATGGCTTTCCTGGAACACAACGGGTCCTGCAACTGAACCATCCAGAATGCTCAATCTCAAGGAGACAGGGCTGTTAATGACCGCCTGTCCGGAAAGATCTCGTGCAAGTGCCTGGTACTTAAAGGCCTCCGGCGCCTGAGCAAAGATATGGGAGGAATAAATGAAGACGAGAAGGATTAATGCTTGTCGCAACATAGAATCAATATTTGATGACCTTAATGGTCACTGGTGAAATTGTTTGAGAATAAAAGACCAGAAAATAGGTTCCCTGTCCGAGAGGTGACAAGTCAACTGTCAGTGGAAAATACAGATCAACCTCTTCTTTTACTATTCGGTTCCGGGAATCAAGGATTATCAAATAGTCGTACACAGAGGTCGAAGTTGCCAGCACGGTGAGAGTAGTGTATGCCGGATTCGGATAAAGTGTTAAATGTTCCAGCTCCAAAAAGGAACCTAAACCGGAAATTCCATCCAGATCCTGATGAAAACCCTGATTCCAGAGTGAGTTCGTGCCGGTGGCAGTTTCAGATACAGGTTCACCCAGTGACCATGAAAGAGTGCCGGAAGAGGAATTGTAGGATTCACCTTGGGACGAGATCAGTTCCTGACCACTTACAAGTGCAGGTAACATCGCCATCACAACAGTATACAGACCGATCCTGAACATTCTCATAGTTCCGAAAAATACGATTTATCCAAGGAATGGACAAAAATAAAAAAGCAGCCCCGAACTAACGGGACTGCTGCAAACGGATCAATGGACCAGAAATTAATCTCTGATCTTCTTCACCTTAAACTCAGTTCTTCGGTTGTCCTGATGTTCTTCTTCTGTACATTGGACACCGTCTTCACACTTGTTCACATGTACTGTCTCTCCGTAGCCTTTCCATGTTAGTCGGGTGGAGTCGATTCCTCTTGATATCAGATAGAGGACCGCCGCACGTGCTCTTTTATCTGAAAGTACCAGGTTATACTGGTCGGATCCTCGACAGTCTGTGTGAGATCCCATTTCGATCTCGAGTTTTGGATTGTCCATAAGTACGCGAACCAATTTGTCTAGTTCTACCGCTGCATCAGTACGGATATCCCATTTATCGAAATCATAGTATATGTTCTCCAGCACGATCGGTTTGTCTATCACGATCTCTTCCACTTCGAAGTCTGCATAGAAATCTTCAGAGTACTTCAGACCCTTAGTAGAGATATTGTCGGTTTTCGAAAAACAACCGAACTTGGTACAATATAGATTGTATTCACTTTCAGTGTCAAGTTTCAATTTGAAGTTGCCGGTTTTATCGCTCACAACGCTCGTAACTTTTCCAGTCGCGCCATTCGTTATTTCAACGATAACACCTTCAACCGGTGTCTGCGTTCCTTTTTTACGCGCTCTTCCATAGAGTGTGAAAGTAGGGGCGTGTTTCTCGAAGCTGTACATCTTGTCAGATTTGGTCCTGGAAGAAGAAACAAATCCGGTGTTATTGTCACTGTTGATGGAGAACCCGAAATCATCCTTGATCGAATTCAAGGGATAGTTCAGGTTTTCAGGTTTTAACCATCGTGTTCCGTTATGAGTAGTGATGAACACGTCTAAACCTCCCATTGAATTGTGGGCATCAGATGAGAAATAGAGGGATCCATCTGAATGAATGTATGGGAACATCTCGTTTCCGGAAGTATTTACTTCAGGACCAAGGTTTACCGGTTGCGTCCACTTTCCATCTTTCAGATTAGTCACATAGAGGTCTGTACCTCCAGTGCCGCCGGGCATATCGGAAACGAAGTACATTAATTTTCCGCTCTCTGATAGTGTTGGGTGTCCACAGGAATAATCATCACTATTGAAAGGGAATTCTTCGAGGTTCTTCCACTCTCCATTGATAAGAGTAGCCTTGAAGATCTTCAAATTGTTCTCCTCTTGCTCGTTAACGACCATTTTACGCTTGAAGTAATTGCTCCGTGTAAAGTAAACTGTGTTCCCATCTTTTGAGAAGGTAGCCGGTCCTTCGTGGAATCTACCATTGATATCTCCTTTGAGCAGTTCAGGAGAAAGCCAGTTTCCTTCCACATCTTTTTCCATCTGGTATAATTCGAGGTAGGAGTTCCCTGTCCAGGGGTTTTGTTTGCGACCGGCAAAGACTACTTTGTCCGCGGCAAAAACGGCTCCGTTCCTGTATTCAACAATACTGAATGAATTGATGAATTGATCTTCCAGAATGGGCTTGAGGGTAAACAGTGTGGTGTCTCGAAAGCGCTCGATAACGGAATTACATGAGGCAAGTAGCATTTTGGCCGTCACATCCGAAGGATACACTTTCAGGTACTCCTTGAACTCGTTCACTGCTTTTCTATGCTTCCCGTTCGCCATCAACACCTTCCCGTATTCGAATCGCGTCATCGGATTGGTACTTCCCCTCGAGATCGAACGGGTATACAGTGCCTCTGCAGAATCCAGTTTACTTGTCTTGAAATAAGCATCGGCCAGCTTCAATTCTATACTTGAATCCTGAGTTTTAGCATACACTTTTTGATAGTGCTCGATAGAAGGTGCATAATTGATATAATCATAATAGTCATTTCCTTTTCGAGTATGGTAGTTGACACAAGAACTAAGTGTCGTCGATAATACCAGGACGGAAAGGATGATCTTGTTTTTCCTTTTCATAATGAACAGTGATTAGAAGTATCGTGGTGTTTTAATTTTTACCAGGTCTTTTCCGAAATCGATACCGATCATGATCTCGTGAGATCCTGCTGAATAATGTCTCAGCTTAGACAATGTTAAATCATAAGAGTAGCCTACTCTGAAACGTTGGTTTGCCTGATATTCAACGATGAACGAAAGAGCGTCTCCGGTACGGTAGGATACACCGAGCCAGTACATGTCTTTATACACTGTGGCAAGATTGAAATCGGCTTCAAGCGGAGCATTATTCACGTACTTGAGGAGTACTGATGGCTTGATCTTGATGTCTTTCGAAGTGTCAAACACATATCCGGCGGTAAACAGGTAGTGTCTTCTCAAGAAGGATGCCTTGGAGATATCGAAGCTGAAATTCATGTCGTTCTGATATGCGACGAGGGTAGGGATGGAAATTCCGGCATAGTACTTCTTTCCAAAGTAATATGCTCCCAATCCGAATCGCGGAAGGACTTTACTTCTGAGATCATTCTGATACACGGCATCTTCTTCTTTACCCCAGACTACAAAGTCAGGATCACTGAATTCAGCGCTGAACTGCGAGAATCCGGCGTTGATACCCATCGAAAGCTTACTTGATTCATTCAGCTTAAGCTGATACGAGTAGCTGAATATGGCCGAATTGTGGCGCGTAACCCCAATGCGGTCATGCATCAAAACGGCACCCAGCCCCATGTTCTTTCCCCGGATCGGGCCGTCAACTGCCGCAATCGTGGTCATCGGTGCTCCGTCAAATCCAACCCACTGAGAACGAAAACTCAGGGTTGAGGACCAGTAATCGTGGGTTCCTGCATAAGCGGGGTTCAGATAGAGTCCGTTAAACATATACTGACTCACCAGAGCGTCCTGCTGCGCTCCTGCCATCATCGGCAGGAAACAGGCAGCAGCTATTATCTTTACTATCTTTTTCATGATCATTTTCTTTAGTATGATTGGATCATTTTCTTAAATCAACATAACCTGTGAGGGTCTGAATTTTTTCGCCGTTCACGTATACATTCAGTATCGCGAAGTAAGTTCCGACAGGAAGTGCTTCACCTTGATTGTTATCTCCGTTCCACTCATTCTGATAGCCTTCTACATCGTATACTACGTTACCCCATCTGTTATAGATCATAAGATCGTTATCAGGATAAGCGTCGATTCCGTGAATGTCAAAGAAGTCGTTATCACCGTCGCCGTTTGGTGAGAATCCGTTTGGCATCTCAAGTACATCCGGCTCTGTCATCCTTGTAGAAGCAGTAGCTTTACATCCGTTGGCGTCGATCACTGTCAGGGCATATCCCCCTGCTGACAAGCCGGATATGTGCTGATCGAGCGATTCGTAGAGATTTGGACCTAACCAGGAATATTCATACGGTTCGACTCCACCGAATACCTCGGAATTGATATAACCATCAGCCCCGTTGTAAGCACTTACTCCGTATCCTCCTGCGTATAGTGAAGAACTCAATTCAATATAGAGTGAATCAGGCTGGTTAACATCAGCAGTAAGGGTAACCTGACAGCCGTAAGAGTCTGTAATAGTCACGCTGTAAGCTGCAGCCACAAGTTCCGTTGCTGTGGGCGTGGACTGTCCGTCAGACCAGTCATAGGTGAAAGGAGCATAGCCATTCTGAACCACTACCTGGATCTCACCTGAGTTTTCGCCATAACATTTAGCATCGCGAACGAACAGATCCGCTTCTACCTGATTAACTGCGGAAATCGCAGCCACAAGGGTATTCGAACATCCATGTGCATCTGCAACAGTTACACTGTAATCACCTGAAACGACATTGTACAGGTTTACTCCATCACTGCCGTCTGACCATGTAAAGTCATAAGGGTTTGTACCACCCGTTACCGTCAGGATCACCGAACCTGTTGCAGATCCACACTGTGCAGCATATGTTACTGCAGAGAGCATCAGTGTATCGGGCTCTTCAATAGTGGTAGCGTAGGTAATCTCACAACCTTTAGCATCGGTAACTGTTACATTGATCGGACCACCACTCAATCCTGTTACATCTTCAGTGGTTGCATTGTTGCTCCAATCAAATACATAACCATCGTTCCCTCCATCTATGGTGAGGTTGACAGCACCGTCAGCCGCATTGTAACAGGTTACATGTGTGTCAGTTGCTTCAAGAGTTAATACTTCTGGTTCAGCGATGCTTGCTGATGCAGATGCGGTACATCCATTGTCATCAATTACATCAAGTGTGTAAGTACCCGGAGCAAGTCCTGTTATATCTTCGGTTGCCTCATTGTTTGACCAGTCGTAAGCGTAAGGTGCAGTTCCCACGGTGATCGTAGCATCGATCGATCCATTGTTCAGACCATTACAAGTAACATCCTCTGAGATGAGTGTGATAGCAGGTACCGGGAAGACAATTATATCAAATGAACACGTTGATACATTACCATGGATATCGGTTATTTCAAACGTGTTGGTGGTTGTGTCAACCGGGAAGGTAGATCCACTAGGTAGTCCGCTAAGTGTCAAGCTCGTCATATCGACCCCACAGTTGTCCGAAACAGTTGGGGCATTGAATGTTACAACCGGGTTACATGTTTCAATCTGAGAAGGACAGGTGATTACAGGATTCTCTGTGTCGTTTACGGTTACCGTGAATGTGCAGAATGATTGGTTGCCTGAACCGTCGGTTACCGTATAGGTTACAGTAGTTGTTCCTACAGGGAAGAAGTCAGAATTAGGTTCGTGGGAAAACGACATGACCGCTCCGCAGTTATCTGTATAAGTAGGCACTGTCCACGATGCTTGTGATTCACATTCGCCCGGAGCGTTGCTTACAGTGATGTTGGAAGGACATCCAACAATAACAGGAACTTCATCGTCTGTGACGGTCACAAGCTGGGTGCAAGTCGCTGTATTACCGGAACCATCTGTTACTGTCCAGGTTACTGTAGTTGTTCCAAGTAGGAAGGTTAAAGGAGCATTGTTGGTTATTGTGGATACGGAGCAGTTATCGTTGGTTACGGGTGTTCCAAGATTCACCCCGGTTGCACCGCATGACCCGGCATCAGCTGTTACTGAAACGGCAGCCGGACAATTGATAGTTGGGTTCTGTGTGTCATTTACAATAACCGTCTGGTTACAGGAGGATGTGTTTCCTGATCCATCCGTTACCGTCCATGTTACAATTGTCGTTCCGAGAGGGAATGGATTCGGCGCATTGTTAACTACTGAAAGAACTGAACAATTATCACCGGTTAGGGGTGTGTTCAGGTTAACCGATCCAGCCGTACAAAGACCTTGGTCCGCATTTACTGAAACAGCTGCAGGACAATTGATAGTTGGGTTGATCACATCAGTTACAATTACTGTCTGAGTACAGGAAACTGAATTATTTGATCCATCTGTCACCGTCCAAGTGACCGTAGTTGTTCCGAGGGGGAAGAAAGCAGGAGCATTGTTGGTGACGGTAACCGTTGTACAGTTGTCGGCAGCGAATGGGGTGCCGAGAGAAACACCTGTCGCAATACAGTTGTTTTCACCTGTATTTGTGGTTACAGCTGTCGGACACGTTATAGTCGGATTCTGGACATCAGCAACGTTCACTGTTTGGTTGCAAGATGTTGTTCGCCCAGCACCGTCAGTTACGGTCCAAGTTACCATCGTTGTCCCCAAAGGGAAGATAGTAGGGGCATTATTGGTAATAATAACGCTCGTACAGTTGTCGGCAGCGACCGGAGTACCCAAAGAAACACCAGAAGCAGAGCAAAGACCGGCGTCAGCATTCACGTTTACTGTTGATGGACAAGTAATCGTCGGGTTCTGGTTGTCGATCACCGTAACATTTTGATTACATGATGCAGTATTTCCTGAGCCATCAGTTACTGTCCATGTTACAGTAGTTGTGCCTAATGGGAAGATAGAAGGAGCATTGTTGGAAACAGAAGATACTGAACAATTGTCATTAGTACCTGGTGTACCAAGCGATACACCTGATGCAGTGCAAACACCGTTATCCGCATTTACTGAAACTGCTCCCGGACAGTTTATGGTTGGGTTGATCACATCAGTAACAGTAACAGACTGAGGGCAAGAAGCAGTATTTCCGGATCCATCTGTCACAGTCCATATCACCGTGGTTGTTCCAAGCGGATAGAAAGCAGGGGCATTGTTGGTTACAGATGCCACAGAACAGTTGTCTCCCGTTGCTGGTACACCGGGGTTAATCCCTGTTGCAATACAATTATTTGATCCGGTGTTTGCGCTAACGGCTGTTGGACATGTAATGCTTGGTGGCTGGTTGTCCACAATGGTCACTGTTTGATTACAAGTCGCTTGTAAACCCGAGCCATCCGTTACTGTCCAGGTAACTGTATTGTCACCCAAATTGAACGTAGTTGGAGCATTATTGGTAACAGAAGCAACAGAGCAATTATCACCCGTTGAAGGTACTCCCAAAGTAATACCAGTCAGAGCCGCAGTACATACACCTGGATCCGGGTTGTCCGTTACCGTAGCAGGACATGTAATCGTTGGATTCTGGTTGTCAAACACGTTAACGGTTTGAGTACATGTTGCTGTGTTGCCAAGGCCGTCTGTTACTGTCCATGTAACAATAGTATTTCCAAGCGGGAACGTTGCAGGTGCATTGTTCGAAACATTTGATACCAGGCAATTGTCAGCAGTTACAGGGGTTCCAAGTGAAACTCCGGTAGCCGTACAGGTGCCAAGGTCGGCCGGTACAGAAACGCTGGTTGGACACGTTATTGTTGGATCGGTAATATCCAGAACGGTTGTAATCGTAACTGTAGTGCTTGTTGCGCAGAAATTGGCATCGGTTACCACTGCGGTGAACGTACCATCAGGCATTCCGGTTGGATCCTCGCTTGTACTTGAATAGCCGGGACCTGACCAAGAGTAGGTGTAAGGACTCCTACCTCCTGTTACAGTAATATCAGCCGAACCATCACTGCCTCCGGCGCATGTCACTTGCGTGTTCGAAGTTTCGACAACAACGAGTTGTTGAGGTTGGTTGATATAGACTTGAAGCGGTCCAACTTCACAGTCGTTCTGATCAGTGATGGTTAATTCATATAGTCCGGCATATAAACCTGTCAGATCTTCACTCGAACTTGAAAAGCCTCCCGGGCTTGTCCAGTTATAAGAGTAAGGAGCAATTCCTCCGTTGGCAATGGTATTGA
>Ga0315904_10001325_pt1 | contig 38983 bp, 26 predicted proteins | sample LakEriMetagenome_6_FD_203529 | JGI IMG/M metagenome (GOLD analysis project Ga0315904, IMG submission 203529) | Freshwater fungal communities from buoy surface, Lake Erie, Ohio, United States - Buoy 12 MA120 | ecosystem: Environmental > Aquatic > Freshwater > Lake | place: USA: Lake Erie, Ohio... | reverse complement strand
GTGGCCGGCTGCGCTGCGGCGGGCGTGAAGATTCGCGACCTTGCGCTGATCCTGCACACGCACGTGCATTCAGACCACTTCGGCAACACCGTGGACTTAGCGGCCGAAGCCGGCTGCCCCGTGGCGTATCACCCGGGCGATCGACCGATCGCGATACGAGGCGACAACGGTCCCCTCCGAGGCGTGGGGCTACGCGGGCGGATACTGGCACGGCTGCTTGCTCATCTGCCATTTCGCACGTGTACGGCGGACATCAATGCCGAAGACGGTGTTCGGCTGGACGAGTTTGGCATCGGCGGCTCCGTGCTGCCCACGCCCGGACACACTCCCGGCTCGATCTCGGTCGTCCTCCACTCCGGCGATGCCATCATCGGCGACGTCATCATGGGGGGCTGGGCTGGCGGCGCGATCCGTCCGACGAAGCCCAACTTCCACTACTTCGCCGACGATGTGCCAACTGCGATGCAGAGCCTTGACCGCGTTCTTGCCGCGTCGTCTGGCCGGCTCTTCGTGGGGCATGGCGGACCCTTGCGCCACGTCGATGTGTGTAAATGGCGCACAAACATGGCGGCAAGATATTAGGGCGGATCCTTCTCCGCCTCCCGCAGCCTATCGATCGCCCGCTTGATCCGCTTGCGGATTGTCCGCCGGTCGAGCTGCTGCTCCCGGCTCAGTCGCTTGAGCGTGACGCCTTCGATTAGATGGTCCCCGAGGAGATGGGGCTCACAAGAAGAGAGCGTCGGGATTCTTTTCATCACAAGATGGCTGGCACCCGTGAGGTGGCCGCTAACGCCCCTTGTGGAGACGTGGCTTTCTGCAAGTGTCGTGCCGCCGCGTCATTCGACTTGGCTATTTCGGTATCACATACTTGTGGGATCTGTGATCCTGTAGCCCCGCAAAAACTGTTGCGAGCCTTTTCACAACATGAAGCAGTATGGAATCCAAGTCCGATTGACTACGGACCTCACGCAGTACCATCCTGGCTTAGTCAAAAACGCTCAGGGGGTAACGGTGCCCGCCGCAGGCATGTGGGCCCGCGGCAGCGATCGTTTTGCGTCAGTTCGATTCGAGGGCGCAGGCGTCCACGACATTCTGTGGGAATCGTTGGAGATCATTGACCAGGAAGTAAATCAGGAGCTTGCCAAACTGCGGGCGGAAAGAAACGAAGACCTGAAGACTGCGCGTAATGTCGTGCAGACGTTTGGGCCGCGAGGTGGATTTCGCTACCTAAGCTACGAATATGACTCCCGGCACGGTGGCGTTAACCATATTTCGAACGCCAATCGAGAGGAAGCCGAGGAGCTGATTCAATTGTTCAAGACGTACAACATCGAAGTGCAAGTGAAACGGCTGAACTAGCAAGGTGGCGGGCGGAGCTGCACGAGCAAGCCCGCTTGCATCCAGGCATTCTCAAGAAGGCCGTATGTCCGAGAGTGGCCGCACCTCCCCATAAATAAGCGGAGGAAGGTCGCCAAACATCGGAGGCTTGCCATGGAGAAGCAGGAACGTAGGGGAGCACCCAGCTGCTTGGGTTACGGTCGGCTCTCGATCGGAAGGCCGGGGCTGACTGCGGCCATCCAGGAGGAGCAGATCCACAGTTATTGGCGCCGCGAGCTCGAGCCGGCAGGCGTTCTATGGGGCGGGTTCTTCTGCGACACGGCCGCCGAAGTAAGCCGTGGGTTCACCGAGCGAACGCAGGGCAGCAAGGTGTGCGCTATGGCCGAGTCCGGCGATCATGTGCTCGCGTGGCATCTTGACCGGCCCTTTCGTTCTGCGGCTGAAGGCGCTTCCGTCATCCAGGCTCTGGCAGCCCGTGGGGTGCGATTTCATTCGCTCGACCTGCCCAGTGAGGCTGGAGACTGTCTGGATGGCGGCATGGCCGACGTGATGCGGGCGGTAGCAGAAATCAGCCGTTCATGCGTCAGCGAGCGGACGCTCGAGGTCATCGCGGATCGGCGCAAGCGCGGGCTGCCCGTCGGTGGTCAGGCTCCCGTCGGGTGGAGGATCATCGGCCTGCGGGCGCGGGAAACGAAGTCCAAGAAGTCCACGCGTGAGTATTCGATCGACGATCGGGAGCGCCGTCTTGCAGAGGCGATCCACGCCATGCGGCAGGCAGGCACGAGCATTGAGCGAATTGCGGTATGGCTCATGACCCAGCGGGATTACCCCAATAAGCGCAAGTTCGACAACTACAAAGCTGTCGAGTGGGCCATTGCGGCCAAAGAATTGGGGTTCCCGCTGCGGACCGACAGTAAGCAGATCGTTCGCGAGTGGCGAAGACAGTCGCGAGAGCGTGCTCACTCCGGGCCCCGGTAGTAACCGAGTCGCTTGTTCAGTTCGATCCAATTGCGGCGGTCAGCTGCCAGTTGCTCAATCGCCCTGGCCTGCCTCGCCCGTCCATTCCGGGCCCAGACGGCGTGCGCCAGAGCATCCCTGTGTCGCCTCAGGCGATCGAGAAGTTCCGGTGGCGGCTTGGGCCTGACTGAGACTTCCCCGCGTTCTTCCTTCACGGCGATGCCGAGGGCATCCAGTTCGGCAAGGAGGCTGTTTACAGCTTCGTCCATGGCTCCTCCTCGGCAGACGGGGTGGACTCACCGCAGATCGGCGGTGGGGCCGGCGGCGGTTGTGTCTTCGGCTGGCTGCTCGCGGGCCTGAGAGTGACCGGCAGCCGAAACTCAGTCGTGTACGTCCCGCCCTCGGGGCCAGGGCGCCGTTGCTGTTTTTCCAGTCGTCCAGCGTCCACCATCCGGCGAAGGACAGCGGCCGCGCGGCCCGTGCCGCGAAAGCAGCGGCTTCCACGTTCGATGTCTCTTTGGGTCATCCAGCCTCGGCCGGTCATCCATGCCAGCAATGCTTCGTCTTCGGCTCGCTCCGCCTGTCGCTTCGGGGCGTCGGCGAGAATGGCATAGACCCGACGCGTCTCCTGTTTGAACCATTCGGTGAGGATGAGCGCCCGCTCCATGGTCGCAACGGAGATGGTGCCGTCAGGAGACTCCACAAGATGGAGAATGAGAGCGATCCGTAGGGCCGTGTCGCGGAACTTGCTCCAGGCTGCCGTGAGGTCGCCGGAAAGCCGATTTGCCTCTTCGGCCGTCCGGTCGTGAAATGCTCGCCAGAGCTGCTTGGCTTCCGGCGAGAGCGTCACGAATTCCTCGCCCTCGAGAGCAAAAAGGGCCTTCAGCACGGCGTCGAAGCGGTCTTTCGTGGCCGCTGATACGTCGTCGTCGGAATACTCCTGCGGACGCGACGGAGGGCATGCCAGGAGCAGCCGCGACAAGAGGCCGGCTTCGCGCTCTGCCGCACCCATTGCCCGAGCGAGGATGCCTGGCTGGATGCCGCCCGTCACCCAGAGAGACGCGCGCGGAATGTGCACATGCCGCCGGTCGCCAGTGCGGCGATCGACGGAATGCGGCATTCCGTTGTAGGCGGAGAGAAGGAACGACTGGTCTGCCGAGCAGCCGCCGCGCCGCTCCGTGTAGCGATCGATCGATCCAAACCAGCCCGCCAGCTCGTCTCGCACACAGAAAATGCCGCGGGGGTTCGCAGCCATCAGCTGGGAGAGGGCCTCCGTGGTGGCATCGCCTACGAGAAGCCGCCGCGGGGGATCCAGCTGCCGCAGAACTTCCTCGTGCTCATACGCCGACGCCAAGGCGGTACGGATGGCTGGCGTCTTGCCCGTGCCGGACTCACCGATGATCCCCGTCCACAGGATCGTCGGTGCTTCGTAGGTGCGTTTGAGCTGGAGCCTGCGGGCATTGCCGACGGCGGCGCCAAGGAGTGTGAGAACCGGGAGCGCGATGAACGCCTCATCGCACCGAACGGCGGCGGCGCTCTCCGCCACAAACGCCGCCACCGCGTCGGGCAGCGTGTCCACGGGAAACGATCGATACTCGTCGTCCGAGGGGCTGCTGCTGACGGGCTGATTCCTCGCGTGCTCCGGCTGGTTGGCGAGGACCGCGATCAGTTCTCGAAGCGACTGCCGTTCGGCATCTTCGGCGCATCTCTCGTAGAGATCGGCCACGTCACCGCCGGCGGGCAGGCCATCCAGTGCGACAACGCTGATGCTGGCGCCGAGGTCCTCGAGGATGTCGCCAACCGCTTCGGCATACTTCCGCCCGGCGTCGTCGTTGTCGGGCAGTACGACCACCCGCCGGCCGGCCAGTGGCGTCCAGTCGGTGAGCCTCGCCGCCTGCGAGCCGCCCGCGCTCGTCGTGGCCAGCAGGCCGAGGGCGGTAAGCGCATCGACGCACTTCTCGCCTTCGACCACATAGACGACCGAATCGCTATCGGCCAGCAGTGCCGGCAGGTTGAAAAGCGGTCGGGGGCTCGGCATGGCCGCGTGCCGCCAGCCGTCGGGGAACTTGGCGACCGGCCGGATTTTCTTGCCGGCGGCCGTCTCCCAGCGGGCGGTGCGGCCCACCTCAACCCCTTCAGCGTCGGTGTAGCTCCACTGCCGACCCGGTGAGCCCCGTCCGTAGGCTTTGATGGCATCGTCCGCCGACGCGAAGTTCCTCGGCTCCGATTGTGGTTTTGGGCTCGAGTTCGCGGGCCAAGACGGCTCGCGGGGCGTTGGGAACAGATCCGTCATGTTGAGCTCCAGGTCGGAGACGATCCGCGGCGTCGGGCAGCCGCCGAAGCACTTCAAGAGCACGGTGCCGTCGTCGGCCTCCCGGATGGAGAGGCTCGGAGTCCGGTCTTCGTGGGACGGGCAGCAGGCCTTGAAGCCGTCGCCCGTCGTCCGGTGGCCGGGGAGTCGCGAGAGAACCTTCTCAATTGGCGTCATTGCTGCCTCCTTGTTGGGTTTCGATCCAGAGTTCGACGGCCTGCCGACGCCAGCGGCGCAGGCGGCCAACCTTCACGGGCTTTGGGAACTGGCCTAGGTCGGCCAGGCGGCGGACGTGTTTCACAGAACACCCGAGAAACGCGGCGATTTGCTCGGCATCGACCAGCGGGGCCGAGCCGAACGGGGAGGGGGGCTTGGGCATGGCGATACCCTCGAGGGACCGGCGGTGAGCTGTTCACCGCAGAAGGCCCTGCTGGGCCCTCCTGTCCTCTTTATGGGGACCATCCCGCCCGAATGAGCATGGCCCCCAAAAAATTTTTGGGTCCCGGGGCAGGGCGGATGGGCCGCGGGACGGGCTGCGGCCGAATCTGCCGCTCGATGGCGGGTTTCCAACCGGCGGCAGTCGTCCGGCCGAGGGCGGGCGTTTGCTGCCAGCGGCTCGACTACTTGGGTTTTTGCCTTGCCTTGCGACGGTCGGAGTCGCGTTTCATCTGCTCGATTGGGTCGGCCAAGTTGGCCGCTTTTTGGGCCCAATCGAGCCAGCGCATCGTGTCAGGATGCAATTTCTTGCCCCCAGCCCGCTCGATGGCTGTTGAACGGACAGCCTCGATGAATTCCCGCAGAGTTTGGACCCGCCGCCACTGCTCAGCAGTTTGAAGAAGTGCCTCCCGCCGCTCACGCCTCTTTTGGAGTTGGGCCTCCCGGCGAGCCTGGCGGTCAGCCTCCTCCTGCTGGCGTTGCCGAATCTCGTCTTCCCGTCGCTTGGCCTCTGCCCGCTCCGCCTCCTTGCGGCGATACTCGTCGATTACCTGGAGCAGCTTCAGCGGCAGTTCGCGGACGTAGTCCTCGACCTTCTTGTGCACACCATCCCGCAAGGCGCGGTTCGAACGGTACGTCATGTAATCAATTTCCAACTGCAGTTCACCGGTGAGCACGTAGGCGTACTGCGAGTCCCACGAATTCTTCTTCGCTTGGAGCTGTCGCTTTGTGGGTTCCCTCATGCGGAACACAAACTCGTAGCCGTGCCCAGTGGCCGCTGTGCCATGCTGCCAGGAATTCCTGGGTTCACCGAACGTGTATCCTCGCCGCTCAAGCCCCTTGAGCAGGGCATCCATGATTCGCAGGGCGCGAGGAAGCGTGGCCTTACTGCATGCGATGTCGAGCAGGTGGACGCCCTCGCGTCTATTGGGGTAGAGCAGTCCCTCGTCTCGACTCCAGCTGCTTGGCTTGACGTCTGCCAGAGCGTCGCGAGTGCGAGCTACTAGGGGGTGTGGGGCGCGAAGCGACTCGGACACTTCGATCGGCGCGGCCTGGCTCTCCTGCACATAAAGAGCACGAATCGCCGGGTCGAAGAATCCGTCGTCATCCTCTGCCTTCGGTTGCCCAGGGGCGAAAGCAACCTTCTGGAGCTGCTGGTCGTCGCACCGCGGCAGTGGCGTTCGCTTCACTTGGCCGCCGGCAGCCTTCTTTGCCCAGTAGCCGTACGAGGGCCTGGGTATCTCGAGCCGCTTGCAAACCTTGGCGAGCCCTACGTCGGATAGCCCGAACCGCTTGCAGAGGTGGCGAGTCGGGGTCTCCCAGACCAGGTCATAGAGTTCCTGGCGGGTGAGCTCTACCGTGTTCATTAGCGTCTCGCTCCAGGCATGCGCGAATGAAAGATTATTCCCCGACCAGCATCATAAAGGCCTGCCGAACGGTCGGCATAGCATGGCCGATCAGCTGGAACTTCCTGCGAAGTTGGCTGAAGAGAACCATCGTCGGTCCGCTTGGAGGGGCCGCGGGAGGGCGCAGCCTTTCATATGGAGAGCCCGCGGCCACGTGTGAAAGGCTGGGTTTCACATGGGGGCCCGATCAGGACGCCAAATGCCGACGCCCGTGCCGGCGCAACGCCGGCCGTGACCATCAGAGCGCTGGGGGGTATGCCCATCGGCTGCCATCCGGAGCCTTTTTCGCCCCGGGAAAGCGCACTCAGGGACCAAGGTTGTCCCTCCCAGAGGCTAAGAATCGCGGGTTGTCTCCAGCAGCCCTTGAGGAAGCCGTCGTATGTCAGGCGAATCGAAAAAGTGGTTTCTTGCCAGGGGCGGCGAGAAGCTCGGTCCGTTTGCGTCAGAGCAACTGAAGGAAATGGGGCGAGCCGGCCAGATCACGGGCGACATGCTCGTATGGCGCGAGGGCATGGATAACTGGCAGCCGGTGACGAAAGTCCGCGGTCTGCAGGTCACGGCCACGATCCCTGATCCTCCCGCACCGCCACAGCAGCCCGCGATAACCGTGGCTGTTGTTCCCTCGCCGTCAGCCGCTCCGATGCCCGTGAGAGGGCATGTGACGATCGAAAAGACGAGCAAATCGCTGAAGCTGCAGCAGTTGCTCGGTTTGGCCTGCATCCTCTCCGGGTTGGTGATAGTCGCAGCGGCGGCGAGCGCCAAAGAACCGGGCAGCCAGGAACCCAATCCGGCGATCACGGTCGGAAGTCTGCTGTTCGTCGGCGGCCTCGTCTGGCGGATCGTGACGCGGCTGCGGATTTGGTGGCACCACGGGTAGGCAGCGTGCTGAGCGCGAGCCAAAAGCCAAGGGTTGAATCGCGACTCTGCGACATGGCACCAGGTTTGGTGCCTGGCGTCCCAAGGCCGCCAGGCCGTCAAATCTCGTCGAAGTGCCTGCGCAACAACTCCACGGTTCGTGGGAGTTGGTTCTTTTCGAGCTCGTCGAGGTATTCAGACGGGCTTCGTGGCGGGTTTTTTAGGCTCCCGCGATGCAGGTTTACGGCACCAAGAAACTGCGCTGGCGACAGGTCGAATTGGCAGAGAAGAAAATCATCGGGATGAATAGCCTCGATATCGTAATGCCGAAGTCTTTCGCTGGGAAAATCATCCAAGTTGAACGTCACGATTGCGTCGGCGCGGCCCACGATTGCCGCTGCCAATACATGGCGGTCATTCAGATCCGGTAACGACAAGTGCTCGGCCAATTCCTGGTAGCCGGTGACGAGGCAGTCCAGCGTGGACTCGTTCATAAGATCCCGCGTTCTTTCCATGTCGGCGCGGCTGATGTCAGGGAAATCCTCGAGGACGGCTTGCATCCACTCTTCGTGGATGTCATCCGTCCACCGACCCCAAAAGAGATCAGTTCCTCCGAGATACATCAGAAGGCTGCGGAGCCGTGCCGGATAAAAAACGCACGAGTCGAAAAGGACCGTGAATGGCCGCATAGTCACTTGCGACCGAGCTTCTGATCGATGGCCGAGAGTTTTGCCAGAGCATCGAGTCGACGGCGGTCGTTGAGTTCTTTGTACCGCATCACGTCGGCGAACCGAACACGGCGGTGGGTGCCGACCAGGTGGAACGGGATGTCGCCCTTCTCGAGCCGTTCGATGAGAAAAGGTCGCGATACCTTCAGCAAGTCAGCGGCCTGCTGCGTGGTCAACTCAGCATGCACCGGAATGAGCGTGATGGCGTTGCCCTCCGCCATTTCCGCGAGGATGCGGCGAAGCAACTGGATTGCCGCAGCTGGAATCGCCACCGACTCCTCGGCCCCGTTCTCGGCTTCGACGCGGCAAAGCATGCGCTTTCGCGATCGCGCTGCAAGGAAGGCGGCCAGCCGTTGGCTGGACTCGCGGGCGACCCGCGTGTCTTCCTCCGTGGGTGAAACGGGATCCTCGAAATCCGTGATTGCTGTGGCCATTGGGCGGTGCCTCCTCGTCTATGAACACTATCGTCCAAACGAAGCAAAAGAAACAACCGCAATATCCGAATCGCCAGAAGACGAGAAAAACCGCTATTTCCGAAGGGTCAGCCTGGCCCAGCGGGAGTCGGGGCCCCCGAACTCCTCCGCAGGCCTTGCTGTCAGTCCGGCCGCCCGGCGTTGGAAGGCCCAACGTCTTGGGTGATCGGGAACGTGGAAAAGTTGAAGTGCGCTTGCACGGCATCCAAGTAGCGTCGCATCTGATGGTCGGTCGCGTTAGGCATAGCCTGTGGCTTCAGGGGCGCGTTAGGCGTGGGCGGTGCGAGCCTGGCCTTCACCTTGCGTTGCTCCTGGACGAACTCCTGGTCCGTCAGCGGAGTGGGACCTTCCTCTTCGGCGTTCGCCAACAGGTCCGCGTCGTCGTTTGCCGCGAGTGCCCGCATGGTTGGGCCGCCGAACTTCGGCTTGCCGTCTTTGATCCACACGTAGCTACCGCCGCCACGCAGCCCTGGCGCGACGCGGGGCACCACGTCGTCTTCGTTGATAAACCGTAAGAAGCGGCTGGCGAGTAATTGGTTCACTACACGAGCACAGGCCGGCTCTAGCAGCAGCGGTTGGCCGAACGTCATCACGCCACGCACCTCGAATTCCTGCTGCCGGATAAGGTCTATGGCGCAGAGCACCGCCATGGCCCCGCCGAGGCTATGGCCCGTGACCCACACGTGTGTCACGCGGTGCATTCTGAGGGCATCGTGGACTTGTCGAGCCACGGAGTTGTATGCCCGCAAAAACCCACCATGCACGTGGCCTTCGGGGATTAAGGCTGGCTCCTTGTCCAGGTTCACGAACCAATCCCCGATGTCGTCGAGGCCGTTGGTGCCTTCAAACGCAACGACGGCCTCAGGGCCTTGGATCATGACGATGCCCTTCGCGGAACCGTTTCTCACAAGGACATGGTCGGCAAACCCGAGGGCAGGGATGGTTTCGGTCCATTCTTGCGGTGTTTGATAGGCAGCGGCCGCGCAGCGAGCGAGGTCGAGGGCGGCGGGAAGCCGTTCGGCCCCCATGCTGCTCCATGGGGAACGGAGCCGGTCGAGTACAGTGCTCGGCGCTGGCGGCATCGGCTCAGGTCGCACATCGACTGCATCGCGTGTTTCGCGAGGAAACAGAAGGATGCCCAAGTCGATGGGAATAGCGAGGATCGCCAGGCCGAGCGTCGCCATGGTCGCCATCTGTTGCCACGATGCTGGCAGCTTCGGGATCACGACGCCGAAGATAATCAGCAGACCTATCGGCGCCCACCAACTGATGGTGTGGCGGCTGATGAATTCCGCGCACGCTGGAAACCAGGCGACGATAATCGCTGCAGCAAGGCTGAAGAACAGGAAGCCGGAGAACAGTTTCGCGAAGATGGTCAGCGATGAGCTCATGCGATGGTGGCCTCCTGAATCACAGCATGGGCGGCTTGATCACTCCTCGATGAAGTAGTCGGAGTCGAGCTTCTTGACGACGAAGGTCTGGGCGGGAGTGCAGCCGACGTCGTGGAGGATCATGAGCCGGGCGAGGGTGCGGCCGTCCACGAGGACGATCTTCGTGTCGATCTGGGCGGCGTAGTCCACGGCCTCGCGGGTGAACGTGCTCGTCGTGACGAACACGCCCTTTCTGGCTCGGCGGCCGTGAAGAGCGCCGACGAACTTGTGGATCTCCGGACGGCCGACCGAATCCTGCCACCGCTTCGCCTGAAGGTAGATCGTTTCGAGGCCGAGGCGGTCTTCGTGGATGATCCCGTCGATCCCCTCGTCGGCGCCGGCGTTGGTGAGCCGCCCGGCCGCATCGCCCCAGCCGCCGTAGCCCATCGCCTTCATAAGGTCGAGCACGACCTTCTCGAAGAACTCGGGCGTGTGGTCGGCGATTTCGTCGAGGAGCTGCGCGGCCAGCTCGTCGTTGAGTGCCTCGTGGGCCCGTTCGAGGACCGCGTCGGGCGTTTCGGCTGTCGGCTCGGGCTGGGATTGCACGGCGGCGTCGTCGGCGTTGGCCCGGGATTGCCGGAAGTTTCGGAAGGACTCGAATCGGTTGAGGTAGTCGAGGTCGATCGCGGCCGGGTTCTCCGCGAGCACTGTTCGGCCCGCAGCAGAAATCGTGAACACGCCGCGACGGACGCGGGCGATGAGGCCAGCCCGCTCGAGGTAGATTTTTGCCCAGCAGAGTCGGTTGACGAACCGCGTCTGCGTACCACTCGGGAGGAGCTCCTGCCGCTCGGCGTCAGTCAGCGCGAAGTCGTCGGCGATCGGGCCGCGGAGTGCGGCAATCGTCCACTCGTTGCCGTCGGCACAGCGACGCAAGAGCGGGAGAAGCATTTCGTGGAACGGAGGTACTGGCATAACGATGTCCTAGGAATCTCAGGTGAGGCCAACGGAGCAGGCGTCGCTCGTGGATGCAGATGTCGCACAGAAAAAGAGTTCTGTCATCTAGTTCTGGCTTTGCCGGAATTGTGCGGCTGCGCCGCCAACGTGACATCGGATTCATCGAAGGTACTCAAATCTGCGGTCGTGGGATTTGTGATGGAGTCGACGCGACGGGCGTGTTCGAGTTCGCACCGCTCAAACAGATTGCGGACGTAGCGGCCGTTTCCGAAGGACTTGTCTCGACCCTCGTGAGCGGCATGGAGTTGCTGGAGCAGGCGTTCCCTCGCGTTGAGAGTCAGGGAGTAGCCTTTTGATACGCCCATGCGGTCAAAGATTGCGAGCAGTTCCTCGGGACCATAGTCCTCAAAGTGGATCTGCCGCGGAAACCGGGATCGCAGGCCCGGGTTCGCTTCAAGAAAGTCCTCCATCTCGGCGGGGTAGCCGGCGACGATGACAACGAGATTGTCGCGGTTGTCGTCCATGTATTTCATCAACGCCTCGATCGCCTCCTCACCATATCCGTCGCCATGCGATCCGTATTTGTTTGACAGCGAATAAGCCTCGTCGATGAAGAGCACACCCCCCAGCGCGGACTCGCAGAGAGCCCGCGTCTTGGGCGCCGTCTGCCCCAGGTATTGCCCAACGAGCCCGGATCGATCTGTCTCGACCAAATGGCCTTTGCTGAGGAAGCCGAGTCGTCTGTAGATGTCGCCGATTATTCGGGCGACTGTCGTTTTGCCTGTTCCCGGATTGCCGGTGAATACCAGGTGGCGTGTGATTTCGCCGACTGGAAGCCCTTTTGCTTGTCGCCGGCGCCATGTGTTGAGCAGGGAGATTACACCGCGGACTTCGTGCTTCACGCCGTCGAGTCCGATGAGTTCCTGGAGCGCCGAATCCGGGCCTTGCGTCTTACCGCGACTGGAGGGGGCTGTGGCGATCGGGGCGCGTGGCGCGACGACGTCATCGCTATCGGTACCCGCCAGCAACTCGAAAACACTTTGCTCTTCGACCCTTCGGATACCACCGAGCGTCGAGCGGTAAGTCTGACGGATGCGGGAAGCGCGGTACAAATACTGCCATGCAGTCAATGCATCGCCTTGAGCGGCGTATATCTTGGCAAGCCCAAGCGACGCTTCCAGTTTCTCTCGTTCCGTGTCGGAGTCATCGGTGCGAAGGACTTCCTGGAAGTCCTGGAACGCCCTGTCATTGTCACCCTCTTCAAGCAATGAATACGCTCGCGCCACATGCGCTGCTGCCGATGTCGCGTCACTCTTCAGTGCGGCTGAGAAATCCTTGATCGCGGCGGAATGATTGCCCTGCCGGGCATGAAAAGTGCCTCGCGCAAGTCTGGCGGCCACGATGTCTTCAGTCGCGGAGGCGAGCGTGACAGCCTGCTGGAGATCATGGAGTTGCCTCTTCTCGTCTTTAAGGCGGCGATAGGCCTCAGCGCGAAGGAGAAGGGCATCGACCGGATGCGGTTCCTTTTCGATCAGACCAGACAGGATGTCGATGGCGTCTGCAACGGGAGGATCGGTTTGCAGGAACGGTAGTTGCCTCAAGATCCATCGGGCCTTCCAGATCAAAAGTGATCGCGCACCCGTTTCGCTAAAAGAAAGTTCCGTAGACGAGAGCAGGTCGTTAATTGTCCGAAGCGCGTGAGGGGTTTGGTCGAATGTCTCGGGAAGCAAATCCAGATACCGGAAAACGTTCTCCTCCGAAACGGATTCCGCGTGAATGGCGCGGAGTGCCCATGTCCTGAAGTCAGACCTGTAGTCCAAGTTAAAGCACGCGTCAGCGATGTCGTCGGCGTATTTGCTGTAGTCCGGGTCGAGTTTCAGCGCGTACTCGTATGCGCGTCGTGCCTTCTTGTAGTCGCCAAGATTGAAGTACTCGTGTCCAACGCACTGTCTGGCAAACGGATTGCGAGGCTCAAGACGTGCGGCAGCCTTGTAGGCTGCAAGCGATTTACGGTGATCCCCTAGCTGGTTGTGGCAGTATCCAAGGTCGCACAGGGCTTCGAATCGCTGGTCTGGCGTGATGGTCTTGTGTTGCAGGTAGCGATCCAATGTTTGGACAGCGTCCTCAAACTCTCCGGAAGCCTTGAGTCCGGAGGCGAGCAGTCGCTGGACCTGTGCGGAGTGCGGGAATCTGTGCGCGAGGGCGCGGCTTAACTTGCACTCGGTCCCAAACTGCGACTCGATTTGCGCCTCGAGCAATTCCTGTGCAGTCGGCTCGCTCGGCGCGGGTAAGCCGGACGTGTCGAATCTGTAGCAAAGATCCTCTTTGCGAATTGGGTTGGGCGTATTGTCTTCGGTCATGGTAGAGCGCGAGACGAAATGATGGGGATCCGATAAGCGAGTGGCTGCCCTCGCGGTGCGACGAAGGGACTGCCGATCTCGTGAGGCTTATTTCGCTTTTCGCGGCGGCACTTCTTTTTGCTTACTTGTCTTCGCGTCGTTTGAAGCAGGTGTTGTGATTACGCTCTGAAAAAGCTTCGGAACGCCACCATATCTGCGCTGCAGCGCGTTGTATCGATCAGACCATTGCCTGTGCAGAGGGGTCTTCACGGTCATGCCACTACCAGACTCGACTGCAGCAAGTGTTGTAAAAGCCTTGTCCCGTGCGGTTCCACACGCGTCAGCAAATCTCGCGATGGCCTGGTCAATACTCTCGGTGGCTCGTTTGTGTTCCGCTGCCAAGGCGGCTCGCAGATCGGCGTGGAGTTTTCCCAACTGCGAGACGTGCTTTTGGATCAGCGGACGGATGTCGTATTGGGGCGGCACTTCTTCCGGCGCAAGAGTTTCAGTTCCCTTGGACTTGCTCTTCTTTCGGCGGCGTGTTGATTTTGCGTTTCGTACCTTATCGTTGAGTAGAAGTGCCATGGTGTGCTCCACTCGAATTGGCTCGATGCCCGGCGGAGTAGCAAGCCGTGCTTGCACGGTAATGCATCCGATTGGGGAGTCTTGGTGATGGGCCAGGTCTCGCAATTGCCGCCACAGTCTGGCCTCAATGCCACTGCTTTCGATCGCTTCAGTCCATGTTTTCCACGCCTTCAAGACCGTATGCTCCGCGCCGAAGGCGGCCGTGAGCCGCTTTGGGGTGCTGTCCCTATAGGCTTCGCTGGACCCAAGAAGGTGCATGACGTGCCGAGATAATTCGTGGAGCCGGTCCATGAACTGCGACCACTCACCCTGCGGAGTGCAAATGCCGTCAAGTACGTGCCGATGAATCACGCTCTCAAGATCGAGCATGTCGGCGATGACGTACCCGAACGCTTCTTCGATCGCCAAGCATTCCGTGACGACACGCCAAGCCGCTGAATACCCGTCGTACTCGGCCTTTGACAGGAGAATCTCTGTGTCGATTCCTCGAAGTTCTGTGGCTAACACATACCGCAGCATAGGTGGACCCATATTTGGTGGCTGTCACGTTTTCCCGTACATTGCGTCGGAATTCCTGCGGCTGCGTGCCCTGCTTTTTCGGGGCGGAGGTGATGTTGGCTTTGGCCACACTACGGGCAGCTCTTTCAAAAGTACTGGCGCCAAAATTCCGATGTGGGTTTGCCCCGAGCGGTGTGATCAACCCAGCTAAATAAATCTTTCAGCGCTGTCGTCACTGAGGCTCGGTCCGCGACGCCCTGTCCCCATTGGCCCAAAAGCCACTCAAGAGCTTCGGGCAGGACCGCCGGTGCGTAGATGGCGTCGTCAGACATGATTTGGAGGACCGGGTTAGTGATTCCGGCTCTGTGGCCACTCCAGATTGCGTTTCCTTCGGAAGTCAACACGCATTCCGCGGTTTTGGTGTTGAGCGTAATGGTGAGTCGGCTGCGCGTCATGTTGACCGAGTAATGGTCCGGATGGCCCCACCGCGGAGAGTAAACGGGCACGAGTTCTCTGATCGTGTCCTCGCTGTGAGTCGGCATGTCCATAGTTGTGCTAGTTCCTTATGAAAGTGGTTAGTGGCAGGTCACTTTTTTTTCTTTTTTGCGGCTCTCTTGATCGGTCGGCGTGCTACGCCTTTTGCTTTCGGTCGGGGCTTGTCGTGGGCTTTATTCTGGTCGCTCATGCGTAGCTCCCTGTGCTGTCGGCGTGGTCGTGCATCTACTTTTTAGTTTTGCGATCCGCTCGAATTTCCTTTCGTGCCACTGCTTTCGCGGGCGCCGGATTTGGCTTCGGCTGCGAAGACGGTTTTTTAGTCATCGAGTTTTCCTCCTTGCATGTAGGACCATTTCACCGAGCGTCCAACGGAATCAAGATCCGCGTAGACGGACGCATGCGTTATGCCGCAGAGGATCAGGTCGTCGATCAAGTACGGGACTGCGTTGGGCAAGATTGGAATTTGGGCGAGTCGAAGCTGCGAGTGTGATTTCATACGAGCAAGTGACTGTAACGAGCGGTGATCGTAGCCATGAAGCGTAAAGTATCCATGCTGGGCCGAAATACGCTCGTGCACGCGGGAAGGATAAATCGCAACTGGCCAACGATTTCGCTTGCCATGCCGGATGTGACCGGTGGCTCGTGGTGGAAAATACGACTTCAGAAAAGGTTGAGTGCTGGCCAGCGACACGATACCGCTCCAGCGTTGGGCTACCTGGTTCAGCGACCCAGCTTCCAATACCCAGATGCAGGGCTTTTCTTTGACGGGCGCAGCGTTGGAGGCAGAGCCGCGGGCCTCACTCCAAAACGTTTTGTCAATCTCGCCCCAACACCTCTCAAGAGCAAAGAACAGAGCAACCAAGATGTTGCCGCTCCAATCCATCAGCCGGCTCGGAACCCCATGATGGCGTGCGGCTGCGTACCACTCCCCGTCGGTGTAATGAGGCGATGCCTTGTTGCCAGCGAAACCAACTGCCCGCAGCTGGAAATCGTGCAGTAAGCTGGATTCAACTTGGTCGAATCCAGCTTTGATCGAAGACTGCCGGTAAAGCGTGGGTGTGAGGTCGTGTGCTGTGCTACGCAGACCCCGAAACCAGAGTTCCTCTCGCGGTTCCCGTCCGTCGATCCACTTCGCTCGAATCTCCTTTGTTTTGTGTAGCAGTTCGCCCAGAGTAGAGATCGCAGGAACCTGTGTGATGGGCATGATTTGTTACTCGAATCAGATGGCCCGGCATCGGAGGTCAGGCGGTTTGGGTGCTGAATGAATGACGTACGGAGGGGGCGGCGGGGGGTGGGGAGAGTTTTGTTTGGTAGGGGGTGGAGATGGTGATGGCGGTGGTGAGGGCGTCGTAGATGGAGAGGATTGTGTCTTTCGTGCGGAAAGTGCCGAAGGACTCGAGGTCTTTCTTCTTCACGATCGGGAAGGTTTCCAGGATGTGGCTCACCGCGTCACGGGGCGTCGGGAGCTTCGACTTCAAGGCGTCGCTCGCATCGCGGCTCCACTCGTCGCTTGTGCCCAGGTAGAGATGGAAGAAGGCGGCGTCGAGCTCCGCTCGCAACAGGAACCGACGCTCCTCGTCCCACACGAACGGCGGCCCCGCGTACCCGCAGTCCACGCCAAACGGCTCAAGATCGCAGGCCGTGTACGTCAACTCGACGACGCGGGGGAGGAGCCATTCGGCGACCGTCGATTCGGGCTGCCAAGGTGCGGCGGCAGAATAGAACTCGGGCGATGGAAGCGGAAACTGCTTGAAGTAGAAGTACGTAAGCGAAGTGCCGCCGATTTTCTGTCGTGCGGTGTAGTCAAGGATCCAACTCGTCATCGCAGCGCCGAAGCAGGCGAGCTCGATAGGAGCGGTGGGCGAGAATAGAAGCGGCAGTTTGTTGCCGACCGCGGCCACTGGCACGACGGCGGCAATGACGGTGCGCTGGTCGCTGTTGCGGCAGATGTCGCGCCACCCGAGGAGCCATTTGCGGTCGGTGCGTCCGGTAAGGCGTGCGGTCACCTCGGATTCGGCGACCCAGTAGTCAGGCTGTGTGAATCGGTGCGGGTCAGCGTGGGCGGCGGCGTCGAGACGCGGCAACGCGCCGACGTTGAGTTGGGCCTGCGTCGCTCCCTCGTACGTCGAGAAGCGGTGGTCGAAGTGGTTGACCATCTTGGCTTCGATGAGGGGGAGAAACGTGCCGAGGGGGCCGTCCCACGTGTTGCCCGTGAGCGTCTGGCCGGCGGCATCCATTTCGGCCCGCGTGCGGAAGAGGCCGGAGTCGTTGGCCATGTGAAACATCGCCATGAAGCTCAGGCCCCACGGGTTGCCGTCCGGCTTGGTTTCGTCCCAGAGGACGCCGGTGCGGCGGTAGATGTATTTGTTGAGTTCGGCGTCAGCGACGGAGCGGAACGTTGGGCAGGTGCGGGTGTTGGGGTTGAGGAGCCGGAAGTCTTCCGGCGTGAGCGTGAAGTGGCGGCTCTTGTCGGCCAGGGCAGCCGTCTGTCGGGCGAAGAAGAGCAGGTCGGCGGCCTCCGCGCGGCCAAGCCCGACGATCACGAACCGGAACGAGTGGTGGACGTCAGCAAAGAGCTTGTCTTCGTTCTCGAAGTGGTAGACCGCGGCGAGCGATGACTTCTTAACGAGGTCGTCGAAGAAGGCCTTCGTGGTGTCGTCGGTGGCGATGCCCGCCGGGACGATGAACGCGGCGCGGCCCGTCGGTGCGAGCACGGCGCGGTTGAGTTCCGAGAACACCGCGAACGTGTTGATGTCGCCTACACCGCAGAGCGGATAACGGCCGCTCTCGCGCATGAACTGGCTGGCACCCTGCGACTCGCGGAGGGCGTCACACCATTCGGACCAGAGGGCCGGGTTAGTCGTCGGCAGGGCGGCGATCAGTTTCTTGCGGGCTGCGGCGTTGGCGGCGTTGGCAATCTCCGGCGCCCGGGTCGCGAAGAACTCCTGCTCCTGCAGCTTCACGCGTTCCCACACGGGATTACCGAGGATGCAGTCAAACCCGCCCGTCCACCCCATCTGCTCGTTCGTGGCCTCGCCATCCGCGGCAACGCCAAAAACGTCGGGGAACTCCAGGTGCCAGTGGAAGAACTTGTATTGCTTGGCGAGGCGTTGGATCTCGTCGAGCATCCAGGGGGCGAGGGAGTGGGGGTTGGTTTCGATCGCGCGGAAGACTTCCTCGGTGATTGGGAAGTCGAACTCGGGCGTCTTCTTCCAGACGAAGGCTGCGCACCAGGCGTCGGCGAGGAGCCGGCCCGACTTGTAGTCGGCTGAGGCGACGAGGGTTTCGTAGTGCCGGGCCTTGGCGGCGACCTGTTCGAGCGAGTCGTCGGGCAGGGCCGAGAGGGCGGCGTAGACGCTCGTCAGGTTGCCCAGCTTAATGGGCGTGGCGAAGAGGCTGGTCTGTTTGTTCTTGGCGTCTTCGCGTTCCTTCTTATTGGCTTTTTTGAACCGGGTGCAGAGCTTTTTGTCGTCGCCTTCGATCGGGTCGAAGGCTTCGTCGGGGATGCCCTTGGCGAGGAGGGCGGGGGTAACGCCCAGCAGGCTGTTGCCGATCTTGATGTGGTGATCGAGGAAGGAGAGCGGCTTGCCGGGCTCCATCGATTCGAGCCACAGGGCAACGCGGCAGAGTTCGGCGGCCATCGGGTTCAGATCGACGCCGTAGAGACAGTTGCGGATGCAGTCGCGGAGGGCGGTGCGGTAGGCCTCCGGGCTCGGCTCCGCGTCGCCCGTGCGGACGGCCGCGAGCCGCTTGGCGATCCGGTGGGCGGCGCCAATAAGAAAGTGGCCGCTGCCCACGGCCGTGTCGCAGATTTTTAATGCGAGGATGGCACGCTCGGCGTCGGGGCCGCGTTTGCCGGCGAGGCGTTCGGCGAGGAGCGGTTCGAGAGCCGTGTCGAGGCAGACCTGCACGAGCGAGTCGGGCGTGTAGTGGGAGCCCGAGGTTTTCCGTTCGTTGCCGGCCGATGTGCCCAACTGAAAACGGTCGGAGGCGAGGGGGGCGGTGGGGTTGATCTCGGGGTGGAGTTCGAGGAGCTGTTCGTAGACGCCGCCGAGTTCTTCGCTGCCGAGGTTTTTGTAGTCCACGGGGCGGCGGCCTTCTTTGTCGATGATGTAGGAGAGGCTGCGGACGGCGGAAAGGAGGGCGGCGTTGGAGAGGGCGGAGGAGTGGAGGAGGCCAATGGCGGCGTCGCTCCAGAGGTAGCCGCCGAGGCCGAGCAGGCCGAGCGGCGGTGAGCCGGCGCCGCCAAGGGCGGTCATGACGAGCTTGAGCGATTCGTAGAGGTCGCGATGGCGGTTGCCGCGGGTGGTGCCGGCGAGGGTTTGCAGGCGGGTGGCGGAGTAGTAGTCGGTGTAGAGATCGCGGGCCCGGCGGGGAGCGGCGGGATCGAGGAGCAGGCCGCGGCTTTCCGTGACGAAGAGAAACAGAAAGCGATACACGAGCCTGAGGAGCTGGCGGTAATACTCCTGTTTGTCGAGCTGGCCGGAGGCGAGGGCCGTGCGGAGGGCGTCATTGGCTGGGTGGGCGAGGAAGCCGCGGCCGAGGGCTTCTATTGAATGTTTGACGCCGGTCGAGAGCTCGCCGAGCACACGGGTGCCGACGGTGGCGCCCTCGACGTGCCACTGCTCGATCACGCACTGATGGGGCTGGCCATCGGCGGGAACCTCGAAGCGAGTGGCGTGGAGGACGAGCCAGAGCAGGCGAAAATCGGCGAACGACTGGCCCTTGAACATGGCCTCCAGGTCGAACTCCACGAACGCCTGGCGGGTCATGCTCACGTTGTCGCGGACGAGCCGGAGCTGGCGGCCGTTGGAGACGATGCCCCAGAGGGAGCCTTCGCTGCGGTTGAGCCATTCCTGCACGAGCGAATGGGGGGCGGACCGGCTGGCCCCCGTCACGCCTGCGGTGCGACGGTCGAGCGGCACGTTGACGCCCACCAGGTGGATCGGAACGTGGTTCCACTGGTGGGAGATCGCAAAGGTTTGGCTGCCCGCGTCGTCGAGCGTGCGGGCGGTGGGCGTGGCGGTGAGCGTGCCGTAGCCGAGTTCTTGGAAGAGGAACCGCAGCCAGTGCTTGAACGTGGGGCCGGCGGCGGTGTCGAGGAGCGGCGAGGCGGCGAGTTCGTCGGCGAAAGCCCGGTGGATGTCGGTGAGGCGGGTCCAGGAGCGGGTGATCGCCTCGCCGAGCCGTTCGGTCTCCGCGAGGCCGTAATCGGAGGGCCGCAGGCCGGGGAGCTTTTGATCTTCGTTGGCGACGCGTTCGAGCACGTCGGTGGGCAGCATCGGCCCGATCGTGGCGACGTGTTGGAAGGCGAACTGGCGGCGTTTCTTGGCCATGCGTCTACGCTCCCGCCGGCAGGAGAACGTAGACACCGAGGACGTCGACCGGGAGCTGCGGGCGGACGTCGTACTTGAGGCCTTTGATTCGGCTCTCGTCGCGGAGCTGGCGGTGAACGGCCAGGAGCGACTTCGCCCGCTCGGCCGCGAAGGAATCGAGCCAGGGGACCAGGGCAGGGGCGGCTTCTACCACCTTGCCCACAAACTGCCGCGACTGCTCCGGGGCGATGTTGGCGTCGGGGACGGCCGTCAGCAGCGATTCGGCCTGCTCCGGGGAGAGCCACGCCGCCTGCTCGGCCGCTCCCTCGAAGCCCACGATGCAGCATTCCTCGGCCAGTAGTTCGTTCGTGTCGCTGCCGACCGTTCGGAGGATGTGGAACCGCAGCCGCAAAAGCAAAAGGGTCGTCCGCTTGGCGACGGCATTCGTGCGAATCGCCCCCGACCGGGCGGCCTTCGACGCAGCCGGGTCGTCGATCGCCGTGCCGACGAGATGACTCGCCAGGGACTCGACGAACGGGTGCGTGCGGACGAGCAGGATCGTTTTCTCGACGTGCGGCAACTCAAAGACCGCGTCGAACCGGTCGGGGAGGCCTTCGGGGAGGGCGGCGCGGAGGGCCGCCTCCGTGCCCGTGAGGTCGATCGATAGCACGGTGCGGCCGCCGGGTTTCTCGACGGACTTCGCGATGCCGCCGAGCGTCTCGACCGCCCTGGTCACGAACCGCTCCACGTCCACCGTCTTGCCGATCGACTGGCAGGCGTCGATCCAGCTCGCTGCGACGTCGGTGCGGATCGCCTCCTGGGCGAACATCGTGCGGGTGCGCTTAGACCGGTCCGCCTCGCGATCCCACTCGGCGTGGAGTTCCTTCTTCGTGGGCTTGAGATACTCCTCCACCTCCGGCAGCAGTTTTTGCACGGCCTTGGTGGCGGTCGCGTCGCCGCCCCGCAGCAAAAGCCCCTCGAAGATCGCCTCGACCACCTTTTCGGTGTTGATCGGCACGGGCACGCTCACGCCGAGCGTCTTCTGGATGCTGCGGTGCTTGTCGATGAGGATGTCGAGCACGATCCCGTCGATGCCGTTGTCGGCCCCGTAGAGGAAGGCGATTTCGACGGTGGGCTGCCGCTGGCCGTAGCGATCGACACGGCCTTCCCGCTGCTCGTGACGGGTGGGGTTCCAGGCGAGGTCGTAATGAACGACCGCGTCGAACGACTCCTGCAGGTTGATGCCTTCGGAAAGGCAGTCGGTGGCCACGAGCAGCCGCTTGTCGAACGTGGCGAGTTTGTCGACCCGCTCCTCCCGCTCAGCCGGCGGCAGGGCGCCCGTCACGCAGTCGATCTCCAGACCTTTGACGGCGAGCCGCTCCCGCAACTGGGCCGCCACGTATTCCGCCGTGGCGATGTAGCGGCAGAAGACGATTGGCGACCGCTTCCGCTTGAGCATGTCCTTGAGGAGCTTCACGAGGGCCGCGAGTTTGGCGTCGGCATCGCCCTCGAGTTCGGAGGCCCGCTTGGCGAGCGTTTGCAGCCGGCGGCGGTCGGTGGGCGTGGGCGAGTCGTCGATTTCCGCGCCGGCGGAGGCGTCGTCGGCTTCGTCCGCGTCTTCGGTGTCGGAGTCGGTGGCGGCCGCCCGGCCCAGTTCGTCGGCTTCCTCTTCCGATGTGGCGCCCAGGCCGCGGGCTCGGTTGACGAGCGTGGCTGCCGCCGCCGCCGGGCTCGACGAAAGGCTTCGGAGCAGGGCGATCGCGCTCCACCACCGCACCCGCTGGCGCCGCTTGTCTTCGCCCTGTACGGTCACGAGCTCACGGGCGAACTCGAGGCAGTCGTCAAAGAGGGCCTTGTAGGGTGCGGAGAGCGAGTAGGTGAGGTCTTTGTGAACCTCCCGGGCTGGGAACGGCGTCTGGGCGTCGAGGTAGGCTTCGATGTCGGCGCGGCGGCGCTGGATGAAGTGGCCGGCGAGTTTGCGGCGGTCGGCCTCGTGGGCCTGGCCGGAGAGATCCTCAGGAAGGTCGGCAAGGGTCTCATCCAGCAGGGCCACGAGCGATCGGAAGGCGGACTCGTTGCCGCTGTGGGGCGTGGCGGTGACGAGGACCATATGGCGGTCGGGGGACTTGGCCAGATCGACGAGCAGTTCGTGCCGCTGGTGACGTGACCCGCGGGCTTCGATGTCGCGGGTGCAGCTGTGGGCCTCGTCCACGATCACCAGTTCGGGGCAGGTGCGGAGGAAGTCGGCCCGGTAGCGGTCAGACTTGATGAAGTCGATCGAGATGACGAGATGGTCGTGAACCTCGAAGATCGATTGATCGGCGGTGCACTCCCGCTCGAGCCGGGCGACGGTGCTGGCGAGGACGAGCTTGGCGTCGATGTGGAACTTGGCCGACAGTTCCCGCTGCCACTGCTCCGCCAGGTGCGGCGGGCAGAGCACGGCCAGCCGGCGGGCCTCACCTCGGGCCAAGAGTTCCGCGGCGATGAGACAGGCTTCGACCGTCTTGCCTACGCCCACGTCGTCGGCGATCAGCACCCGCGCCTTGGCCTGCTTGAGCGCGACCAGGAGCGGCACGAGCTGATAGGGGCGGGGCGTCACGGCGATCGAGCCGAAGGAGCGGAACGGCCCGGCACTGTTGCGAACGCCCAGCCGTACCGCATCGCGCAGCAGGCCGCAGGAGCGGTGATCGCCCGTGTGGGCGGGATCTGGGGGCGCGAAGACGGCGGGCTCAATCGGCTCGAGGTCGGGCACGATCCCAGTGACCTCTTCGGCCACGCCGGCGAGAGGCCGAAGCATGATGAGGTCGTCCTGCGACTCTGGCAGCACGACCCATTCCCGGCCGCGGGCCTTCACGAGCGTGCCGATGGCGAAGCGGCTCATGTGGCTCGCCTCCCAAAGAGGCCAGGATGCCTGGCGACGATAGCGTCCCAATCGTCTTTCGCCCCAAACCGCGCAACCGTCCACCCGCAATCGTTGACGCAGGCCTCCTGTTCGCGGTCGCGAGCCTGGCGGGTGGGGAATTCATGCATCGGGCCGTCCACGTAGACGATCGTCATGTCGTCGGCGTAGACAAAGTCGGGTCGGGTCAGGCAGCCGTCGAGTGAAGTGGGAACGTGCTGCGCCGCGGTCGGCAGCTTCAGGTTGCGGGCCTCCAGAAACCGGAGCCACTCACGCTCCAGGCCGCTTTCGCAGCGGGCCAGAAGGCTTTCGAGATGTGCGGCTCGCGGTGCAGCCGAGGAAGAAGCCGCCACGCCCGCCGTCGCGAGCTGCAGCAGATAGTCGCGGATCAGGTGCCGATTGAGCCGCTGGTGGTCGGGCTGATTGGCATAGGTCATGAGACAGTCGTAGCAGGCGGTTGAGCACTCTTCGCTCGACCGCGGTGCCCGCTTGCGATCTGCGCCAGTCTCGGGATCGAAGTGGCAGATCTCGAGTGCCTGCTTCGCGACGCGGCGGAGGGCGTCGGGCTCCGACTGGAGCCGCTGAAGCACACCGGCTCCGCCCTCGCTCGATTCGAAGAACAAGATTTGGCGGCGAATGTCGCGGCCCGGCATCGGTTCGGCGGCGAGTTCCTGATCTTCCAACTGGAACTCGACCTGGATAGCTGCCTTGAGAGCAGCTTGAAGCGATGCCATGAAGTCGAGCGGCACATCTCCCGTTGGCTCGAAGAGAAGCGTGTTACGGGTGTCAGTAACGAACGGGACGACTCGGGCGACCTGCGGCCCCTCCACGTCGGCATCGTTGCCGCGATTCTCCGGGTCGCCAACCCACTCGCCGGTCTGCTCGTTGATGTGGAAACCTTGTCGATTCTCGAGCTTCTGGCGAAACCAGCCGAAGTTGATCCGCCACAACTCGGCATTGCGACCGAAGGTGAGCCGGGCCGACGGCGCGCCGCCCGCCGACACCTCGCTCGTGGTGAATGACGGAACACCGCCCGCCCTCTGAAACCGGAACGCCGTGCGGACATCAAAACCCTGCTTCTGCCGCTCGTCCTCGTCGCAGCTGATCCGCTCGCGGCGGCGAGTGAGCACATTCGTCAGCCGCAGGAGTCGGTCGCGGGCGGCAGGCAGCTCGGCTTGGCAATATTCGCAACGATCGTCGTCGGCCGCGCCATCCACGGGATGGAGATATCCGCACGCATGGCACTGCTTGGCTTTGTGGAGGATCAATCGCTGTTCGGAGTCACTCGGAGGCAGGAGGACTTTGGTGACCTGATACCGCTGGCCCTCGTGGTAGACGAGCGACTTGGGGCCAAACTCGCTGATGGCGAGAAAGCGGGGGCGGTTGAGGTATTCCTGGTCGCGTCCGCCGGGGCGGCCAGGGATGAAAGCTGAAAGCGGCAGCCGCGGGAAGTTGTAGCCGGGCAGAAATCCCTCGCTCGCAAAATAGCGATACGAGTAGAAGTCGGACTGCTGGCTTCCAGAGGTGTCTTGATTCAATAGCAGGTCACGCTGGTTCTCAGCCTCCTGACGGAAACGCTTGGCTTCCTGCTTGTGCCTCGGCGACAGGGAGTTGTCGTTCTCCCGCTTGTGTTCGCGTTCCCGCTGGGCCATGGCCGCCCGGTAGAGCTGCCGCCAGCGGTCGCAGGAACGATCGAACCGCTCGGGCAGCTGGGCCAGCACCTCGTCGAGCCACTGCGGCGTATACCAGCCGGAGACGGCGAGCTTCGCGGCGATCGAATCGAGCAGCTGCTGCGCCCGCCGGCGGGTGCGGGTCATCGCAGGCTTGTTGTCGAGGTGACTCTGCACCTCGGCGGTCAGCGGCATACGCGGCTGCTCGTCGAGCATGAGCAGATCGCGGAGGCTGTCGCGGAGATTCAGCCCTGCCTCAGAGAGCCAGATGGCATGAACGTGGGACCGCACCAGCTCTTCGTTGGCCACATCGACCCGGGGCGGGGCGACGGAGCCGGCGACCATCTTTTCCTGCCGCTGGAAAAAGTATTGATCGTGTGAACTGCCGGCCGTGCAATACGTGATCACGATCGCGGGCTGGCCGCTTCGCCCGGCCCGGCCGGATCGCTGGGCGTAGTTGGCTGGCGTCGGAGGCACGTTTCGCAGATTGACGGCGTTGAGGTCGGCGATGTCGACGCCGAGTTCCATCGTCGGCGAGCAGAACATCACCGGGAGTTTCCCGGCGCGGAACTCCGCCTCCCGTTCCTCCCGCTTGTCCGACGGCACCTGGGCGGTGTGCTCGCGTCCCTCCATGCCGGCGACGTCGATGGCAGCCGTCTTGTAGAAGTTGACGAAGAATGGGTTTGGCCGCAGCCCCGCCGCCGGTGAACGGGGAACGCGGAGCGGACAGCGAAATGCCTTTGTTCCGTCTGCCGGCACCCAGCGCAGCGTGGAGGCATTCAACTGGTAGGCAGGGTCGTCCGTCTTGCCTGTCTGGATGAGGTTCGTGCTCGTGAGGACGCGGCAAATGTCGCGAATGACACCCTGCACCTCGTCGAGCGGAACGCCAGCGGCGATGTTTCCCGGCCGGCGGAGATAGCGGCCGAGGGTGCCTCGCGCGCTCAGGAACACGTTGTTGGAACGGGTGTCATCGCCTTTGGCCCTGGGCTGGGCATGCCGAGACGTGACGAGCTCCTCATCCGGATCGATCTTCCAGCCTTCGACGAGCCACTGGCTGCTCTCACGCTTGGTGGCCTCCTGCCACTGCTCCGTCAGGCAGTCTGCCTGGATGGCCAGTTCGCGGCGAAGGTAGTTCAAGAGGGTCTTACAGACTTCATACCGTGCGTTGCCTGATGCGGCCACGAGGCAGTGGTGAGTGCCCTGCCAATCGGATGTGCTCTCGCAGATGTCTGACAGCGATTCGTATTCGACTGTCAGGAGGCCGCACTGCTCGAGGTTTGGCATCGAAAGCCGCCAGCCTCGTTTCATGTCGAGGAAGAGCCGATACGTGAGCACGTCACGCATCGCCCGCTCGGTGCTTTTCTTCGCGTTGTATTGGGCGTTGGGCTGGCTGGCGTAGAGTTTGACGGCATGTCCATCGGCGTCTTTTGGCAGCCCGGCCTCGAAAGCCTCGAACATCCGCTGCGGAAGGTCGCGGTACTCGAGCCCATCGGCACCAGCCTTGGCCGCGGCGGCGTAGAGACTGCCCCTGACGAGCGCGATTTGCACGAAATCGTTGAAGTGGCCCGCCTGGAGCGAAGCGTCCTGCCGGTTGTCGGTGAACGACAGCAGTTTCTGAGCTTCGGGGTCGAGGCGGCTTTCCTTGCGGAGGTAGGTGACGGCCGTGGTCGCGATGAGCGTCGTGGCGCTCGAACGAGCTCCAAAGCCGACTTCACCAAGAACGGGCCGGTCGGTGCCGCGGCGGTTGGCATAGGAGACGCCACACGCGAGGCAGAAGTGAAACGGATTCGCGATGAAGTGGCAGGCGAGGCCGTGCGGATCGGTCTGGCCGGACACGTCCACGTGTTCGAGGTGTGGCAGCTGTTCCAGACGGCTGCGCTTGAGCACTTCGGTGTCCTTGCGGATTTCCTTCCAGTCCTCGGGAACCCGGTTGAGGATCGCGTCGGTCGTGTGATCCGCCTGAGGCCATGCCCGCTCCGGATCGGAGCTGAAGTAGAGGTAGCCAGGCGTCAATTCGCCGGTCTTTGACAGATCGCCCAGGTCGCGGGGTTCGAAAGTGGGATCGCCGCCCCGGGTGGGCACGACCCGCGCGACCGAGTAATACTCCTGCCCGCATTCGCGGCAGAACGCCAGTGGGAAGAGCAGGGCCTGGTCGTCGCGAGGGTCTGTGCGGATGGCATCAGCCGTGATGAACCGTTTGTTTTCCGGTTCGAGCGTGGCGTAGAGCGTGTCGCCACGGCTGAGGAACTGGTGCAGTCGGAAGGCGAACGCCGGCCGGCCTTCGGGCGAGCGAGCCTGCGCGTAGCCCGCCATCAGTTGGTCGGTGATGAGTTCCTTGCATTTGTCAGTATCAACGCCTGTGGTCTCGGCGAGCAGCGTTCCGGCGGCATCGATCGTCTTGGGAACGGCACGAACGAGGCGGTCTTCGTTGTCGGCCTTACGAACCCCGAAAGTGGACTCGATCCAGCTCGAAAGCGGATCGGCCAAAAAGGCTTCGTAAGCCGCAGGCGGCGGAGCCGCGGTCTTCACCCGAGCCGTCAGACTCCCCATGAATATCTTGTCGGACGTCTCGCCTACGGGCGTCGCTCGCCGCAGGGTCTCACCGATCACCGATTCAGGGCGGACTTCGGCGCCGAAGAGATCGGTAGCCACTCGGGCAATTTCTCGACGCTGCTCGTCGAGCGTGCCCGGGCCGGCGATTGTGGCCGACGTGCCGATGTATTGAAGGTCCGGCGATTCGAGCTGCTCCCGCAGGCGGCGGCAGAGCATGGCCACGTCGGCCCCTTGGCGGCCGCGGTAGGTGTGAAGTTCATCGAGAACCAGAAACTTGAGCCCCTTGGCCGCCTCGACGAGCCGTTTCTCTCCGATCCTGGTCAGAATCAGTTCGAGCATGACGTAGTTCGTCAGAATCACGTCCGGCGGGTTGTCGCGGATCTCGTCACGCTCCTCCCGCTTTTCCTGCCCCGTGTACCGCCTCACGCGGACCGGTGGGCGATCCTTGCTGAACGGCGCTCGCTCGAGGAACTTTGCAAGCTCGCCCAGCTGGCTGTTGGCCAGGGCGTTCATGGGGTAGACGACGATCGCCTGGATGCCCCGCCCGGAACCGTTGCGGAGAACATGGTCCACGATCGGCAGGATGTAGGAGAGGCTCTTGCCGGACCCGGTGCCGGTGGTCAGCACATAGTTCGCCCCGGTGCGGGCGGTGCGGATGGCCTGATCCTGATGCAGGTGCAGCCGCATCGGGTGGCCTGGGAAGGGATCGTTTTCCTTCTTGCCGGCCCGAAAAACCTCCGAGCAAGTGCGGTGAAGCACGCCTTGGGCGACGAGGTCGTCGATCATCCCGCCCGGCTCGAATGACGGATTGAGCTGGATCAGAGGTGACGGCCAGAGCAGGCCGCTGGAAAGTGATTCCTCAACTTTCTCCTTAAGCCTCGGGTCAGAAATCTCCACGAAACTGCGGATGAACGAGTCATAGTTCTGAACCAGCCGATCCCGCATTTCAAAGACATTCATGCCTGTGCTTCCACGCCGCTTTGAGGCCAATTCGGAACACTATCCGCGACCGGGGACAACCTTGGTCCGGGCAGGGTTGAACCCCATCTCTGGGGTGGGCAGTATAGACGGATTTCCTGCGGAAATGGCGGGCATCCGGGTTTGAAGCGGCCGGAGGGATCGTGGTTGCGCCTCAGTACAGTTCGGACGATGCCGCGAGGATCAAATCGCTCCTCCTGCGCGGCCTTTCTGTGAACGAGGTGGCCGAGGCTACTGGCTTCACGGCGTACACAGTCACGGCCGCCGTCTTCGCCACGGAAGGCATGACGATCCCGGAGTTTCGCCACGCCAACCACCAGACTTCGCCTCCGACGCAGGTCGCGTTGCCGACTGCCCCGAAGCCGCTTCTGCCAAGGACGCGCATTCCTGTTTCAGCTGCCCGGAAGTCCACCGGCAAGCTCGCCGCGAAGACGTGTCCATTTTGCAGGCAACCGTTCACGCCCCGGAAGGAATCGCAGAAATTCTGCTCGCACTCCTGTAGCAGCAAGGCCACGGTTCCTCGCAAGCGCAGGAGAAGAGTGAAGATTTCAAAGACCTGCGAGAATTGCGGAACCCCCTACGACACCTTTCGGCCAGCGCAGCGGTATTGCAAGGACGCCTGTCGAATTGCCCGGATCTCAGCCGACAAGACTTGGCTCACCGAGATCCCCTGCCAGTTCTGTGACAAGCTCTTTCGACCTCCCCAACGGGGCTACAAGTTCTGTAGCCGGCCGTGCGCCTACAAGGGAAAGGCCGCTGGTAGTTTCGTCAGAGGCTCCGTCGCAATGCCGGACGGGGCGCGTGTGGCCTACATAGGTACGTACGAACTCGTGTTCCTGTTGTATGCGGCCAAGCATCCCCAAGAGTTCCCCCACGTCGCTCCGTGGTCGGTGGGGGTGCCGTACGAGCTCGATGGCAAAAAACACACGTACTACCCCGACTTTCTCGTTGAGTCCGACGGGAGACAGCCGCTCATGGTCGAGCTGAAGTCATCGCGGACGATCGAATTTTCCCAGTCTCGGCATGAGGCGAAGGTTGCTGCGGCTCAAGCATGGTGCGCCAGTAACGCGCACGACTATCTCTTGCTGGGTGAATGGGACGACGCGTTTCGCCGCATGTGCAATTTCGTTCGGGAGCACCACAACCTCGATGCGCTGGCGCAACGATCGCGAGAGGACAGCAAGGTCGAGGACCGGTATTGCATCGAGTGCGGCCGGCTCATCCCCCGCAAGTCGCCGGCGGTTTATCGGACCCGCGTGTTCTGCTCGAAGGACTGCCGCAACAAGTCAGACAAACGCAAAAAGCCGGTGATGCCCTCCAGTCGGCACACGTGCCCAACCTGCGAGAAGCCGTTCACGGGATGGAGGCTTCGAAAGTATTGCTCCAAGGCTTGCTACACAGCCGCGCAGAAGACCTTGTCGTCACGTCCGTGCGCTGTGTGTGGTACCACCTTTCAGCCAACGAGCGCAAAGAGCGTGGCGTGTGGTTTGGAATGTGGGACCATCTATCGCGCGGCTTCCCGTTCGGGTCTGACGGTAGACGCCTACCGCGAACGACAACGTGCCGAGGTTGAGGCTCTCCCGGCGGAAGCGATCTGCAGCCGTTGCGAGAAGGCGTTCAAGCCCACCTTGGACAACAGGAAGCATTGTCGTTGGTGTCGCGATTCAGGCGGAGACGCATGGACTCTCGAAACGATGCTCGCGAGGCTGAAGGCGATTCGGCAACACCTCGGCGGCAGGGTGCCCTCGTACTCCGAGATCTATCACGATGCGGATCTCAAAGCCCAATTCAACAGCTGTTCACTTGCGGGAGCTTTATTTCGATTCAACCAAGACCAGGGCATCGCGAGCTATGCCGACTTTTGCAAGCAACATCTTGATTGGGATGTTCCCAGGAAGCTGACCAAGGCACGTACAGAATGGGTGCTCGAGGAACTGGTCCGAACGTGCGGTGGTGTGCCGTCCGGGATTAGCCAGATGGATTCGATCTGCGGCCACCGAGGCATGACGTTGATGACCGCTGTCAAAAAACACTTTGGCAAGACCCTCGATGAGTACTGTGCCGCCAAAAGGCTCAAGAGAGTGACGGCCGAAGCGGCTCGTCGTGCGCTCGACGGCGCGGCACGGCAGGGGGGCGCAGCGAGGGACGCGGCCCCGACCGCAAGCGTTGGACGTCCCCCTCGTCGGAGTTATTCTTGACCCCTCGTACGGTTGAACGCAACGCGAGAACGAAATGCCCTAGTCCGGCCTTCGTATCTCGTTAGGCACCGCCAGATGAACGCTACCCATGCCACTGCCGCAAACCACTGCAGACATCCGCGACTTCGTGCAGGCTGCCAGTCGGATTTGGGTCCGTCGCCTCATCGACTACTCTCGGTCGAACTCGCTGCTCTTCTATCGCGAGCTCAAGGTCGGCACGTTCGATTTAACGCCCTATAAAGGCGCGTCCGAGAAGCTGCTGGCAGGTGATGCGCTCACCGTGGAGCAGCTTCTCGGGATGCGACCGCGACAGCAGCAGCGTGATCCTGTAGCAAGAGAACGCGCTGAGGAGGAGGCGCGGCAGAAAATTCGAACGGTGCTAGTCGCGCTGCGCCGCAAAGCACTCGGAAACCTCGAGGAGAAGGGAATCCAGACCCTGCACCTCGCTGTAGGCATGGCTGCATGGCCAGCCGCCGATGGTGGCCGGCCATATGCCGCGCCAATCTTGCTGATTCCCGCGTCGATCGACTCGCGAGGGCGTTCCGGCAATGACCTGAGACTATCCGTAACCGGTGAGCCTCGCCTGAATCCAGTGCTGCTTTCCGTTCTGGAGGAATCGCAGGACGTGCGGATTGATGCCGCAGCGGTAGTCAAGGAATGCAGCGAGGAAGGTGAAACGGGGCAATGGCGTATCGAACCGGAGAAAGTGTTTGCGGCCATTCGGGCTCGGGCCCGATCTGTGAGCCAGTTCGCGATAGAAAGCCGGTGCATCCTCGCCAACTTTCAGTTCGCGAAGATGGCGATGGTTGAGGATTTGAAGAGAAATGAAGACGCCATGGCGTCGAGCCCGTTTATTGCAGCCATTGCGGGCCATTCAGCGTCGCGTCAGCAACTGGCCCAGGCCAGTATTGATGTCGAGCCCCGAGAGCTCGATGAAATGCCGAGCGACACAGACTTTCTCGTCCTTGACGCTGACTCCACCCAGCAGCGGGCTATTGTCGCGGTAGGGAAGGGCCTGAACTGCGTCGTCCAAGGCCCTCCGGGCACGGGCAAGAGTCAGACGATTGCAAATCTCATCGCGCAGAGCGTGGCTGAGGGGAAGCGGGTTCTTTTCGTCGCGGAAAAGCGGGCCGCGCTGGATGCGGTGCTCAAGCGGCTCACGCATCCGGATGTCGGCTTGGGCCACCTCATTCTCGATCTGCACGGGGCATCTGTTTCCCGTAAGGAGGTGATGGCGAAGTTGGCTCGCACGCTCGAAAACATCCGTCAGAGCTTGCCCGTCGAGGGAGCGGCGGACGTTTACAGGGAATTCGATGCACGCCGCAGGAAGCTCAACGAACACGCTCGCCTCGTGAACACGAGCCGAGCTCCTACGGGCCTGTCCATGAATCGCGTGATTGGGCGTTTGTTGCGGCTTCCCAAAGAGGCGGCATCACAGATGCGATTCCGTGGCGATGCGTTTGAGAAGCTGACGCAGGAACGCGCCGAGGAAATCAAGCGGCTGTTGCGAGAATGCGGCGCTAGTCGATCGCTGTTTTTGGGCGAGGATGCATCTCCCTGGACGGCTGCGGCCCTCACGGACGGGCAGAAAGCCCAGCAAGCAGTGGACTTGGCCGCAAAGCTTGCACGAGAGTTGCTTCCTAGGGCCGACAAGCTTCTTACAGAATGGACCCGAAGGTCCGGGGTCACTAAGCCGAACGCTGTAGAAACCGCATTTACGCTGGCTCGCTGGATCGTCGATGTCGACGGCTATCGGCAAAAGTTCAAGCCCGAGATATTCAGTGCTTCGCCGGCGAAGCTGGCAACCGCGCTCGCGCCGGCCAAGCGAGGTGCGTTTGCCTCGCTGTGGGCGTGGCTCACAGACAGCGAATACCGGGCGGCACGCCGACAGATGCAGCGTCTCGCGGTAGCCGACACGTCCATCGAACAGTTACAGGCGGGAGCTCAGCGGGCTGCGGAGCTTGTGACGCAGTGGAAGAAAGTCCGTCCCGCAGGAGGTGTTCCCGATACCAGCACGGCAAAGGACTTGCTTGGGTGCTTGGGGAAGCTTTCTGCGTCACTCAAGGAATTCCAATCGTTAACGGGACTCGACGTCACGAAGGGATTGAGTTTCGCAGATTCACAAGCCCGCTTGGAGTCGTTGGCAGCGGATCAGCGGACGCCGTATCAACTCCCGTCGGTTCATGAACTCAGACGGCAGATTCGGGATCAAGGACTTGAGTCGCTTCTTCAGGAGCTCCGGTCGCAGAATCTCCCCGAGAGCCTGTGGGGGCAGCGGTTTGAATATGTGTGGCTGTACTCGGCCCTCGACAACATCTTGGCATCTGAGCCAGCGTTGGCCAGTTTCAATGGTCGAACGCATGAGCAGATGATCGAGGAGTTTAAACGGCTCGACCGTGAGCGAATTGGGCTCGCCGCGGCTCGTGTCCGTCGACTCCACGCGGAGCGGGCCGTGGCCGCGCTGAATGAGCACTTCGACCAGGGGAACCTGGTTCGGTCAGAGGCCAGGAAGCAGGCAAGGCATATTCCTCTTCGGGATCTGCTCTCCCGGGCGCCCGACGTTCTCACGCGGGTGGCACCATGCTGGATCGCGAGCCCACTTTCGGTCAGTCAGCTTCTGGACGGCGGGAAACGGCACTTCGATATCGTCATATTTGACGAAGCGAGCCAAATCCTTCAGGAGGAGGCGATGCCGGCGCTCTGGCGCGCAGAGCAGGTGGTCGTGGCGGGGGATCGCCATCAGTTGCCGCCGACGACGTTCTTCGCCACAGCCGTGGACGGGGAGGACATGACGGAAGAGGAAAAGGCGAACGCAGAGGCGGCTATGACCGTCACCAGTGCCGTTGGTGGTTTTGAGAGCCTACTGGCAACGCTCGAGGCGTTTCTACCGAACTGTCTGCTCGAATGGCATTATCGCAGCGAGGACGAGCGGCTCATTGCATTTAGCAACGAGCACATCTACGGCGGCCGCCTCGTCACTTTTCCCACGGCCCGGACCCATGAGGCGGTACGCCACGTCCTTGTTCCGCACGACCGTGCCTTAGGTGCACAAGAGGAAAGCGCTTCGAGAGAAGTCGATGAAGTCGTGCGCCTCGTGATCGAGCACGCGGAAACGCACCCTGAGGAATCACTTGGCGTGATCGCCATGGGAATTAAGCATGCCAACCGGGTGCAGGCGGCACTCGATCGCGCGCTGGAAGGCCGTGCTGATCTTACGGACTTCTTTTCCCTGGACCGAGAAGAACGCTTCTTCGTCAAGAATCTTGAGACCGTGCAGGGCGATGAGCGGGACGCGATCATTCTCACGATCGGCTACGGCAAGGCTGCCAATGGGGATTTGCCTCACCGATTTGGTCCTCTCACGCACGAGGCCGGGCACCGTCGGCTCAACGTGGCTGTCACGCGAGCCAAGCGTCGGATGACGGTCGTTAGCTCCTTTGCACACCATGAGATTGATCTCGCCCGATCCGGCAGCAAGGGCGTTCAGTTGCTCAAGGCATATCTGGAGTACGCGGCCAGTGGTGGCACCCGGCTTGCGCTGGCGGAGGTCGCCGGAGAAGTGCCCTTGAATCCTTTCGAAGCCGATGTGCGAGATGCTCTCGAAGCGGCGGGGATTCATACGCGACCGCAATTTGGAGCTTCTCGCTACCGGATCGACTTGGTTGCGATGCATCCGCAGAAAAAAGGACGAGCGGTTCTTGCGATCGAGTGTGACGGAGCCACGTATCACTCAAGCGCGACGGCACGAGATCGTGACCGTTTGCGCCAGATGCACCTTCAACGACTGGGCTGGCGGTTCCACCGTATTTGGTCAACTGACTGGTTCTTCAGTCGGGAGGCGGAAATGGCACGGCTTGTCGCGGCGTTTGGCGACGCAGTGGAGCGGGCGGACGAGGCGGATGCGGGAGAGGAGCGTGAGGAGGCGGAAGAAGGTCGACCAGATACGATCGTGAAACAGCCGGCGGTGGCGGTCATGCAGGGTTCTCGGGGGCCCAAGCCAAGTATTCGGCGTCGGGATTCCATCGACAGCTACACAAACTCGGAACTCAGGCAGCTCGCGGAATGGGTTGCATCGGACGGGCTACTGCGTACCGACGACGAATTCGTTCGGTGCATGCTCGAGGAGTTGCCTTTCAATCGGCTTGGCGCTCGCATTCGCGAGCGGCTGGAGGGCGTCGTGCGGCAGATGACGCGAACGCGTCGCCCGCGATGACGCATTGACCAGGCCCTTCCTATTGACGGTTGAAAAAAAGATTCATGGCCGCTGGGCCGGATGGCCGATATCCCATGCATGCCATACAGCGGAAAACGAAAAGACGCGGAAACGCGCAGGCTGAAAGCCATGGAGTTGCTGGACTCTGGGAAGTCTCAGAGCCAGGTGGCCGACGAGCTGGGCGTGACCCAGTCGGCGGTGTCAAAGTGGGTAAGCGCCCGTCGGCAGGGTGGGCAGGATGGCCTGAAGGCCAAGCCGCATCCCGGGCGGCCCAAGAAGCTGACCGACTCGCAGGTGAAGAAACTCGTGGCGATGCTTCTCCAGAGCCCGCGGAAGCACGGCTTCCCGACAGACTTGTGGACCCTTGCCCGGATTGCCGAACTGATCGAGCGGAAGTTCGATGTGTCGTACGACCCGTCGGGCGTATGGCACGTGATGGCACGGCTGAACTGGTCGGCGCAGAAGCCCGAGCGGCAGGCGCGGGAACGGGATGCCGAAGCAGTGCAGGCGTGGCGAGAGCGGGATTGGGCCCGCATAAAAAAACGCTCGGCGTAGCCGACGAACCATCGTTTTCGCCGACGAATCGGCCTTCATGCTCCAGCCCACGGTGCGCCGCACCTGGGCCCCACGCGGGCAGACGCCGATCCTCAAGAGCTACGATCGCCACGATCGGCTCACCGCGGTATCCGCGATCACGGTCTCTCCACAACGACGTCGCCTCGGCCTTGTGTTCGACCTGCTCGACCACAACCTCGCCACCGAAGACTTTGAGCTGTTCGTTGAACGGTTGCTGCGAAAGATTCGCGGACCGATCACGATGGTCATCGACCGGTTGGGAGCCCACAAGAGCGCAGCCAAGCGACTGCTGGTCAAGTATCCTGCCCGGCTCGCATTCGAGTGGCTTCCGCCCTACTCGCCGGACCTCAATCCGACCGAGCACGTCTGGGGCCACACCAAGTACAGCCGCCTTGCCAACTTCATTCCCGACGATCTTCTTCATCTTGGCAGGACTGTCTCCGATGCCCTCAGAAAGACCCGCCGTGAGCAGCGACTGCTCCGCTCCTTCTTCCGCCAGGCTGAACTCGACCTGTAAATCCTTGAAAGAACTATTCAAAGCTCAATAAAAAGCAGCGATTTCTTGCATGCGCTTTGGTTTGCGCGCCAGAAATATACCGTGGGTATATCCAGCGACTCCAAAATAAAGTCTCTCGTCCATGCCCTGCCGCAGCACGAGGTGGTGACGCGGACGCCGCTTCAAGTGATTGCCAGGCTTGACTACGGCCGGATCGCTCTTCGCCCTTGAGGGCGGCACGTACCGCCCTCAAGGAAAAATCACCGAGACAGCCTCGCTGCCACACCGTCCCGAACGAACTGGAACACAGGTTCCACGAAAGCAGGCGGCCCGCTTAGGATGCCCAGGAGAGAGAACTATGGCGAAGACGGCACGAGGAGCGATCGATGGCACGGTTGGCTCCGGCAACGTGTTTCGGGATCTAAGGCTCGATTCCCCGGAAGAAGAGCGGTCTAAGGCCGAGCTTGCGCTGCAGATTCACGAGCGGGTGAAGGCGCTGGGCCTCACCGTGGCGCAGGCCGCGCTGCGGCTCGGGATTCCGCAGCCCAAGGCATTGCGACTGCTCCGCGGCTACGCAGATAGATTTTCCATGGGAAAACTTCTTACGCTCCTGACGAAGCTCGGCCAGGACGTTCGGATCGTCGTCTCGGACACACCCGGCAAAGCCGCGAAGGGCCGGTTCGTCATCGCCAGGGTTCGGACGGTTGGAGCAGGGACCGGTCGCGGACGTCGCGCGGCCGTGGCCGCCAGACGGCGCGGGTGACGCCGCCTCGGGTAGCCGCCCTTCTTGAGCCAGACCCTGAAGCACGCAGCTGAAGGGCAGGCGTCTCGGAAAGCCAAGGTAGAACCCCGCCGTTTCAAGCGTCTTTAGCGGGTTTTGTGAGGGGGGGCTTCCGGTCTCCACCAGATCGAGCTTCGGCTTCCGGCATGCGAAAAACCGCGTTTATCCCAGCGCATGACGGCATTCCTGCTGTGAAGGCGTCAAGTTTTCCTGCTAAAAAACTTGACACAAAGTCAGAAGAAGCCGAGGATAGTGGTATGGTTATTCGCGCAACGACCGTCAAGAACCGCCAGCGCTCGATCGTCGGCCGTATCCGCGCCCGGATCGAAGCGGCAGGCGAACGAGTCTGGCGGGCCACGGATTTTCAGTGCGCCGACCGGGCCTGGACCGCTCAGGCAATTGCCCAGTCCCTGTCACGGCTTTCCCGGCAGGGAGTCGTGCGGCGGTTGGGCAAAGGTCTCTATTACCGCGGCCGGGAGACGGCATTCGGCCCCAGCCTGCCGAGCCCCGCGATGGTGCAGAGTCTGCCGATTGCTGGCCGGAAGATTTTTCCATCGGGGCATGCCGCGGCCAGTGTGCTAGGGCTTACCACGCAGCAGCCGGCGCGGCCGGAAATCGCGACCACTGGCGGGAGCCTTCCCCGGCTCATCGTGGGCAAACACGCCATCGTTCGTACCCGGCGGCCGGAATCGTGGCACTCGCTCGATGCCGATGATGCCGCGATTCTCGAGGTCTTGCGGCAGCGCGGGGCGACCAGCGAGCTTTCGGCAAACGAGACGGTGAGGCGGCTGTTGTCGCTGTTCAAGAAGCCTGGCCGATTCACGCGGCTCTGCCGCGTGGCTTCGAGCGAGCCGCCGAGAGTGCGCGCCATGCTTGGAGCCATCGGCCAGCAGTTGGGACGGCCGCCCCGCGATCTCTCGGGGTTGCGGCGCACGTTGAACGCTCTCTCGACATTCGACTTCGGAAAGCTGGCGGCCCTGAAGCATGCGGCTGAATGGCAAGCTCGTCGGGGGCGGTCATATGCGTCTGTTTCAGCATCCTGACTTTGGCCAGGCAATCCTGCGGGCGGCGGAGCATTTTGCTGCTCGTGGGCTGCGGCCGGCGGTCATCGAGAAGGATTACTACGTCACGGAAGCTCTCCGGATCATCGTCGAACGCGAAGGTGAACAGGCGATCTTCAAGGGCGGTACGAGTCTGTCAAAAGGTTGGGAGCTGATCGAGCGATTTTCCGAGGACGTCGACGTGTTCATCGACGTGAGTCGTGGCAGTACGTCGCCGGGTACGAAAGCCATCGATACCCGCCTGCGTTCGTTACGTGACGCCATCGCCGCGCATCCGGGCCTTGCCTTCGCGAAGGATCAGAGCACGACCAGCAAGGGTTTGAAACGAGCCGATCGGTTTGTTTACGAAGAGCGTGTTCCGGAGATGGGCGGACTTACGCCGGGCGTTCTCGTCGAAACATTGATCGCAAGCGGCCGCGCGCCTACGGAGCGGCGGTCTCTGGTGTCCTTCATCGGCGAATTTTTACGCGATACCGGGATGAGCCTGGGCTGCGAAGATGAGCTGCCTTTCGAGATGCTCCTGCTGCACTTTCGGCGGACATTTGTTGAAAAACTGTTCGCGATCCACGCCAAAGTCGAGATTTTCAAGCAGACGGGCGAGCCGTTGGGTTCGTATGCCCGGCACTACTACGACCTGTATTGCCTTGCGGCGACGCCTGAGGTTTTGGCGATGCTGAAGTCCGACGAGTACGAGGCGATCAAGGCCGATTACGCACAAATCAGCCGGATGTTCTACGCCCGTGACTTTATCCCTCCATCGGGCATGAAATTCGTCGAAAGCGAGGCGTTGTTTCCCGGCCCGATGCTCGAGCAAGTCCTTGCTCAAAATTATGAAGAGCAGTGTCGGCCGCTGTGCTACGGGCACGTACCGGCATGGCAAGACATCAAGGACCGCCTGTCGAGCTTGCGTGAGCTGTTATGAGTGCCAGTTTCAGCAAGATGCGGTCTTGCGGCGCATGAGCGCGTGTTCAATGGCGTCACAAGTGCATCACTGATCGAAAACATCGCGCGAACGTGACCGAAATGTTGACCCAATAACAGTGCAAACGACGCATGAAAACGGTCAAAGGATCGCCAGTTTGCACATTCGCGAGAGAAGCGTTACGATGCTGAAAAGTAGGGGTTCCAGGCTCTCGAATCAGACCCCGCCGGAAGCGGCTGGGGGTCAAGAGGTCGCAGGTTCAAGTCCTGTCGCCCCGACGTTTGTTCCTTGATGAGTCTGCTCCAACCCGGAGTTGGACTCATCCGTTTGGCAGTTCCCGGTTCCCTCGCCTGTGGAGGAGCCGGGGTCAGTCGACGGTGCCCGGCAACACGCCGGAGCTGAGTGAGTGTGGTTGCCGCCGCCGTCGCCGGCGGCGTCTGGGGCCGGGCAGTCGGCCCGGCTCCGCCCGTGGATCGGGACGGGCAGGTTGTCCTCGCCGAAGGCGATGACGCCGCGGCGGAGCCGGCGGACGGGCCGCTTGCCCCATCGGGCCTCCTCGAACTCGAGGCCGACGAAG
>Ga0315904_10001323_pt1 | contig 39017 bp, 31 predicted proteins | sample LakEriMetagenome_6_FD_203529 | JGI IMG/M metagenome (GOLD analysis project Ga0315904, IMG submission 203529) | Freshwater fungal communities from buoy surface, Lake Erie, Ohio, United States - Buoy 12 MA120 | ecosystem: Environmental > Aquatic > Freshwater > Lake | place: USA: Lake Erie, Ohio... | reverse complement strand
TGGCTTGCCCTGCACCTTTTCCAGATCGTGGGGGTTAAGAATCGCATATTTGTCTTTGTGAACTGGATCTATCATTATTTCACCTTCGATCAATCTCTGAGACTGATCTTCCGGGAATTCAACACCCCTGCCGACCTGGTACGGGAACGAAAATCAGCGAAAGACAAAAAGCCTTCTGCTGGTTCTTCCCGTGATGTAATTTGAGTTGCCGGTAATAGCATTTTTTGCAATATGCAAAGTGTGGAGTTTACAACACAGCATCGACTTTCTCGCGTTACGATCTTTTCTCTTCTGTTTTGACATGCGCAAAACAGATCTTTTGCAGTACCTCTTCTACCCAGGCCTTGTAAGGGTTATGAGAAGGCGATGGAAAACTCAAAATGACGTCACCAACGAACTACTGAAGGTGCTCCGCGAAAGGTTCGACGAAAGCCAGGAGTTCAAAAATGAGCTGCTGGTGAAGATACATCCGGCATGGGCACCAGGGAAATATGTCCACAATGGGCGCTGGCATGAATTTTACACCATCAGCATTTATTCGGAGCAGATCAGGTAATATAACATTGGACAATATCCATGGGATGGAAACCGCTCGGATAAAAACGCGCAAGCGATGACCTTTGTAAACAAGTAGTCATTTTCATACGTTAAACAGGATACATCGGGGCTGGTTTCTACCAGCCCCTTTTTTTCCAGCTATTCTTTATATTGGAGCATAATTCACCAAACAATATGAGATCACGCATCCTCGTAATACTCAACATTCTCAGTTTTGTCGGCACCCTGGTGGTAAACACCCTCGCAAATGCGCTTCCGATCAATGGCAAGAACACGGGCGAATTATCTGCCCTTTATCCAAACGAGTTTGTACCCGCAGGGTACACATTTTCGATCTGGCTGCTGATCTATATTGCATTAACTGGTTTTGCTATCTATCAGGCTGGCGCATTCAATAATGAAGCAAAAAAACGGTTGGTGGAAAAGCTCGGGCCCTTATTTCTCCTGACCAACCTGTTCAATATGGGGTGGATCCTGTTATGGCATTATCAACTGATAACCGGTTCAGTCATGGTCATGCTGGCCTTCCTTGTCACACTGATTGCCATTCATCTTCGATTCCAAATTTCCAAGAAAACCGCAACAACGACCGAAAAGCTCTGGTTCCAGATTCCATTCTCCATATATCTTGGCTGGATCATGATCGCTACCATTGCTAACATTACAGCCTGGCTGGTTGATCAAGGCTGGAAAGGCGGGCCTTTTTCAGAAACTGCCTGGGCCGTGATCATGATCATTATCGCTGCCTTACTTTGCATCCTGATCCTGTGGAGAAGGAGCAACTATGTGATCCCCATGGTGGCTATTTGGGCTATTGGAGGTATCATCGCCAAACAAAGGTCGATCAATGGCTGGAATGATGTGGTCCTTACCGGATACATAGCCTGTTCGTTACTTCTAGTAGCCATTCTTGTAGCTTTTTTCCGGAAGTCAGGGAATTTGCAGACAGGATAATGGGTTCTAAAGAAGCCTGCTGGCATGAGATTTTTAATAGAAAACTGAACCCTGAAACAAAAATACCATGGCCAGAAATACCAACAGAAGCAATAACCATAACATCACACCGGATCAGGCTGATTACAGAGGTCACGTACTTTTTGATCGTTCAGCAGGACAAAAGAAAGAAAATGCTGTGCGCAGAATGAGGCCACACGAAGCATTCTCACTTTTTACAGCTAATATCATCCAACAGAAGATCGTTAGATAATACTGTTGACGCGCGACATCCATTGGGATTGACCAGGATCAATAGTACCAATGAACAGTTTCGGGGAAACCTGAAGCTTTTCTATTTGGGAAACATGATAGTGAATGTTGTACCCACCTGCTCCACTGATGTTACATCAATTTGTGCCCTATGGGCCTGTAAAATATTCAGTGTGGCCGGCAATCCGAGGCCCATGCCGTTTCTTTTAGCCGTAAAATAAGGCTCAAACAGGCGGGGAATATTCTCTTCGGGTATACCAACTCCGTTATCTGTGATCTTGACCTCCCAGAAATCCTGCCCGTCGGACAGGGAGATCATCAATTTACCCTTACTCTCTTCCATGGCCTCCACGGCATTGATGATGATGTTCAGGAAGGCCATAGAAAGTTTACCTGCATCGGCACGAATATAAATGGGTTTGTCCAGATAACGAACCTGCAGTTTAATATGCTTCAGCATGATGCGGTCCATCGCTGCATGAATGCTCTTGTCGATCAAGTCCTGAAGAATATGATCTTCCATATCAGCATGCGCGGGCTTTGAAGATGCCAGCAACTCTGTCAGAATATCATTGATCCGTTTACTGTTTCGGCTAATAATGTCAAAATAATGCTGCTGCAGATCCGTGAATTCCATCCCTTTCAGGTGATCTACAGAAAGATTGATGTTAGTCAGCGGATTCCTGATCTCGTGGGCCAGTGTACGCGCGAGGCGGCCTGTTGCCGCGAGCTTCTCAGACATAAGCAGGGACCGTTCGGCCTTTTTCAGCCTGGTAATATCGTGCAATGCCCCCTGCACATACTTGGTTCCATCAGGCCTGGAAACAACATTGGCTGAAAACATACAATAGAGAATCTCGCCGTTCTGATGTTGCAGGTCACATTCCATATCTGACACTTCGCCCTTAGCCTTAAGCCTGGACTTCACTTTTTCGATATCGCTGTCCTCAGCCAGCAGATCGTAAAGCAAGATACTTTTGAATTCCTCCGAAGAATATCCAAGTATACGTTCCATGGCGGAATTGACATCAATAAACTGCATTTCTTCGTTGGCAATAAAGATCGCATCCCTGGTTTGTTCAAAAATGGTCCTGAACTTTTGCTCATTATCGCGAAGTTGCTTCAGTGTGCCTGCCTTCTCGAGGGAATAGCGGATACATCTTTCAAGCTTTCCGGTGGTCAGTTCTGACTTAACGAGGTAGTCTGACGCACCGGCCTCAAGTGCCTGGAGCGCGATATCCCGGTTGCCTTTTCCGGTCAATAAGATCAGGGGTGAGTTCCGGTTACAGGGGATGGCCCTGCCCAGCAGGTCCATGCCTGTAATTCCCCCAAGGAAATAATCAATAAAATAGATATGGTAATCCATGTTACATATCTTCTGTAGCGCTTCGCTATGCTTCGAGCACCAGTCTATGGAGAAATTACCATTGGGAATATCGTTGATCAGTGATTTTGTGATCACAAAATCATCCTCATCATCGTCTATTATGAGAATTTTGATCAGTTCGGGAGACGCTAAGATCATCAGGGTTTGTTTGGAAGGATGATGGTAAAAATGGATCCTTCCCCTGGTTCGCTTTCGGCAAAGATCAATCCTTTGTGATTGTCGGCTATCTTTCGGCAGATCGCCAGCCCTATGCCTGATCCGGTGTATTCAGACTTGCCGTGCAGGCGCTGGAAGATCTGGAAGATCTTCTCGGCATAGGATTTTTCAAAACCGATCCCATTGTCACGGACAGAGATCTTATAGTACTCACGATTCGACTTCAGTTTGTACCGCAACCTCTCAGCCGGACTGAGGTGCTCGCATTCAAAAGCGATCGAAGGCTTTACCGTTGGTTGTATGAACTTAAGCGCGTTGTTCAGAAGGTTATTGAACACCTGTTTCAACTGCGAGGGAACTACTTCGAGTACGGGCATCTTCTCGGCCGATACGGTAGCGCCTGTCTCTTCGATTTTCAGTTCCTGCTCAAAGATCACCTCTTCAACCAGCTGGTTCAGATCCGTCTTAACAAAAGTGGCAGCGCCCCTGGTTACTCTCGAGAACTCGAGCAGGTTATCGATCAGGTTGCGCATATTCTCCGAAGCCTTAAGCATGCGCCCCAGGTAATCCCGGTTCGTCGGTGACAATTCATCTTCAGCGCTGCTGCTTAACCTCTGCCCAAATATGGTAAGTTTACGAAGCGGTTCAAGAAGGTCATGAGAAGCGATATAAGCAAACTCTTCCAGGTCTCGGTTTGAACGGTTGAGCTCATCGATCTTGATTTCAAGATCCTGTTCGTACTCTTTCAATTTGGTAATATCCCTGGTAGTTCCTATCACCTTGTACGCTTTCCCATTGTCTTCCCTAAACACCTTTCCGAAAGTCTCCAGACGTCTTTGGAATCCGTCTTTGGAAACGATCTCCATTTCACGGAGATAAGTATCTGCTTCTTCCAGGATATTCTCCCAGTCCTCATAACTTCGATTTCTTTCCTCTTCATTCAAGTGCCGGAACATGTCCTTGCCGCTCTCATCCCACTCCTTCATTTCATCTTTATGATGATATCCAAACAGCCGATAGATACCCCTGGAATAAGTAATGTCGTTGGACCGGATATCCCACTCCCAGGTACCCTGGTTCAGGAACTCGTCCTTATCCAACATGGTCTGCTTGTATAACTGCAGTTCATGGTTGGCTTTCTCAAGCGCTGCGAGCTGGATCTCAAGTTTCTCCTTGGCCTCTGTCAACTGTTGATTCATCCTGTCAACCTGTATAAGCTGATCTTTCAACGCCATCTTAAACGAATGTACCCGGGAAATATCCCTGCTGATCCCAATGATCCGTTCAGGCTCGCCCCCACTATTTCTCACCAGCCTCGCAAAGACCTCCACGTATTTGATATCGCCCTTAGAGGTTCGAACCATGAGATCATCAAGGTATGCCGTGTCATATTCTAGGACATCCTCCATGATCCGATCCGCTTTCTGCTGCTCACCCGGCATGCAAAAGTTGTCCATGCGGAAGGAGCTGTCCTCCTTATCCGAACCAACGCCAAAAACCTCAAATAAACCGGCAGAATAATTGAACTCCCGGGACCCCACATTGAACTCCCAGGTACCATGTTTAAGCAATAACTCCCGTTCAGTCAGCTCCTTTTTAAACTGAAGCAACTCGTTATACACGGCCCGGATAGCGGTAATATCTTTCACGGTTCCCACGATCCTTTCCGTTTTGCCCCCGTCATTTCTATACACTTTGGCGAATATTTCCAATGCCTTCTGTCTGCCATTCACAACAATGTTGACTTCTATCTCCCGTCCATCTCCGGTTTCTGAGATATCCTTAAAAAACTCAAGGATCCTGCACTGCTCCGCGGGGTCAAAATAATGCCTTAATAAATCATATATCGTTGGGGATGTACCTGTTGATTCGCGACCGAAAATGCTTAGTAATCCGGTGGATATCCCCTCGACTCCGGTGACCAGGTTAAGCTCAAAACTCCCCTGGCCGAGAAACTCCTCTTTCTCCTGAACCATCTGCTTATAGGAGGATAACTCCTCCACCAACTTATGATTTTCCCACCGGGATTTATCCTCTACCGTTCCCTGAATGATGACAAGGTCAGCACCGAACAACGTTATGTGGAGATCCATAACCTGTGCCCTGGCACGCAATGTAAGTTGTACTGATGGTTCGCCTTTCATCATTAGGACGGCCTGGCTGATCGCCTGCAGGTTTTCTGTCCCCAGCGCGTCGCCCAGCTTTGTATAACTGCCGCCGACAAAGTTGAAAAAAGCCTTATTCGCAAATTCAATGTCGAACGTTTTTACCCTGCAAAAGACCAGAATGCCTGGAACGAGGTTGCTCAGGACCTGCTGCAACTGGGAAGGATCCATCAGTCCTGCGGCATTCATTGTCGAAATTTTTGGCTCACCTGTCATTGGTACGATTATTCAACTCCTGGTATAATTTGATCTTATTGTACAGGGTCTTCCTGTCAATATTCAGCAGTCGCGCAGCCTTACTCTTGTTGAAATTAACCTCCTTTAGGGTTTTCAGGATCAGCTCGTACTCCAGGTCAATAGAAGCGTCTTTAAGGCTGTTGCCTTCGCCGCCGAACGGCTTGGGGAAGCTGGTTTCCTGACGTCGGGGATCAGGGGCATTTACAATGAGTGTTGGTTCCGGAGCGTCCTGAACACCTTCAAACTGTAGCTTTGTATAATTGGTGATCTCGAAGGGGAGGCTGCGGTCCTCAATATATTCACTATCGGTTAATAGCGCAGCTCGTTTCACCACATTCTTCAGTTCCCGGAGATTTCCGTGCCAAATGTAGTTCCTAAAGATCTCTACAACCTCTGGTGAAAAACCTTTAATATGCTTTCCAAGACTTTCGTTGGCCTTTGCAAGAAAATGCTTAGCGAAGATCATGATATCTTCCTTCCGTTTCCTCAGGGGTGGTACTTCAATAGTGAACTCGTTGAATCTGTGATACAGGTCTTCCCGGAACTTTCCTTTCTGGGCAGAATCCCAAAGTTTTTCGTTGCTCGCAATGATGATGCGCACATCAATCGGAATATCCCTGGTGCCCCCTACACGCCGCAGTTTTCTTTCCTGGACCACACGGAGTAAGGACACCTGGATATCGTAACCAAGGTTCGCGATCTCGTCGAGAAATATGGTGCCCCCGTTGGCTACTTCAAAGCTTCCGATCTTCTGGTTGATAGCACCAGTGAACGAGCCCTTTTCGTGTCCAAACAGTTCACTGCCGGCGAGTTCCCTTGACAGAGCACCGCAATCGATCGCCACAAAGGGCTGGGAAGCACGTTTACTTCTCTTGTGTATCTCCTGGGCGATGGCTTCCTTACCACTGCCGGATTCCCCGTAGATGATAACACTGTAATCCGTTGGACCTACCAGGATGATCTGGTCAAGCAGTTGCTGGAACACACCGCTGTTCCCGAAGATGTATTCACCATTTCCTCCCAGCATCTTTCGTTTATCCCTGGTAACAGTGCCTGTCAGATTTCCGTCTGAACGCACTTCCATAGTTTCGGTCCTTTTCAGCGCGGTATTGATGGTATTCAGGATCTCTTCTGGGAACAAAGGCTTCAGCACATAATCATATGCGCCCAGTTTCATAAGTTCTACAGCTGTTTTGAGATCGTGGTAGCCGGTAATGATAATTACAGGAAGATCCGGGTTCTTCTCCTTAATCTTGAGCAGAACGGCCTTACCATCTGTATTATCCAACCGGTAATCGCAAAGCACCACATCCAAATCATCATGGTCGTCAATCAGCTCAAAGGCTTTTTTTGCAGTAAGGGCTTCGAGGACGTTGAAGCCATGCTTTGAAAGAAATTTACTCAGCAGGAAACATATATCATGGTCATCGTCGATAATAAGTGCTTTTGGCATTAGATAGGTTTTAATTTCTTTCATTTTGTTAACAGGAACTGCCTCACTTCCAGATGGCCCGAAGCTGGGCAGTTGGAATGCGTAGCAGTTCCCGATACTTGGCTACTGTTCTCCTGGCGATCCTGTATCCTCTTTTAGCCAAAACAGTGACCAGTTGATGGTCCGTGAAGGGACTTTTCTTATTCTCCAGATCAATCACTTCTTTCAGGGAATGCTGGATCACTCTGCTGCTGACCGTTTGGCCTGTGTCAGAAGGCAAACCTTCTGTGAAAAGGACCTTTAACAGGATATTACCAAAAGGGGTTGATGCGTATTTGTTTGACGTTACCCTGGACACCGTTGAAATATCAACGCCTGTTTCTTCCGCTATATTCTTCAGGATCATGGGGCGCAGGAGGAGCGGATCACCCACTCTGAAATAATCATACTGCCATTTTACGATTGACCTCATGATCTTCAGCATCGTATGCTCGCGCTGGACAATAGCAGACACAAACCACTCAGCGGCCTGCAACTTACTTTTCAGGTAATAATTCGCCGCCTTATCCTTGTCGCGGCACTGGCTCCGGATGTTCTCCATCCAGCCCCTGTTGATGGTCAGGGAAGCAGAGCGTTGTTTGGCTAACGATATTTCCAGCTCATCGTCTTCAACGGTGATGATGAAATCAGGTATGATATAGTTTTTTGTAGTGGCTTCATCAATATCAACGTCCACAGGCTTGAGGCTTAACGACGCGATCAGTTCGAGGCTTTGCCTCAACTGTTCTTCTTCAAGCTTCAGCTGCACCATTATCTTCTCCAATTGGCGGTTATTGAGATCCTCGAAATGATCCCGGATCAACCGATATGCGATCGTCACCTGCGGAGTGGAAGGAACTTTCTTCTCCAACTGGAGCATCAGGCACTCCCTGATGTTCCTTGCGCCGAGGCCGGGCGGATCGATGGTTTGGATCACCATCAATACCTTTTCAAGCTCCTCGGGCTCAATCCACTTTTTCAGGGTAAAAGAAACATCCTCGGCCAGGGTGGAAAGGTCTTGTTCCAGTAGTCCGGCATCGTTCAGAGAATCCACTAAAAAGCTGGCGAGATAGAATTCATGCTCATCTTCTATCAGCATGCGGATCTGTTCCTTGACACTACCCCTGAAGTCGAACCCCTGCGGTATTGGCCTTTCAGGCATTTGCTGTTCAGAAAAATAATTCGCATACTCTGTTTTGTAATCTGGTATATCATCGTATCCATACTCCTCCCAGTCTGCAAAGTCCTGCTGGTTCTCCCTGTTCTCTTCTGCTTTCTCGTCCTGCGCCACTTCCTCCAGCAAAGGATTCTCCTCTATTTCCTGTAATATCCGCTGCTCCAGTTCCATCGTGGTCAGGTGGAAAATATTCAGAAGTTGAATCTCCTGTGGAAGTATCCTGGCTTGCCGCTTCTGTGATAAATTTTGATGGATCATCGGTCGGTTAAATTTTACAGGATGAATGTTGTTAGTCTGTCTTCTACTCTACCAAGTTCAGGTCCAAAAATTCCGGCTTATGCTAATCCCCTTCTAAATAGGTAAAGAGCCGGTATCTCGTGAGGAAAGCCAGACTTACTTCAAACCAATGCCTGAACGAATACGCGAACATGTGGAAGTTACTGAACAATCTGGGGAATAAATATGACCAAACTCATCCGCCTGATCTCCGGCACTTTTGTAATTTCCGTAGTTACGTTCGCGATTCTGTCACTTACGCACATTCAACAGCCAGCTTTATGGACATATCACCATGCTGCAGGATATGCTGCTGAATAAAAAGTCCATCTGGCCGGATATCCAGATCACCAACGCATCTCTTTTGAAGAAAGTTGACAGAAGGGTGGCATTGTTTTTTAACCCAATAAAAATAACAGGATAACTGAGATACCAACCCTGCATCTTCAATGCGCCATAAGGGAAAGCCTGCCCTACCCTGCGACAGTGCCATATTCCGGGCAAAGAAGCATAACATGTACTAAACTATTTTTTTAATCAAAAACTCAAACTATGTTACGCTGGACGGTAATTTTTCTGGTAGTGGCCATTATTTCAGCCATCTTCGGGTTTGGTGGAATTGCTGCCGGAGCAGCATCCATTGCAAAAATATTATTCTACATCTTCCTTGTTCTCTTTATCATCTCACTGATATTCGGGGGACTTCGAAAAACAAACCTGTAGTGCTACGCGTTGAAGTACAAAAGGGAGAGACTGTCTCAAAAGTAGTTGAGACGGCCTCTTTTCTATGTGGGAATCAGCTGAAGTATCGCCATTCTCCCAGTCCTGCAATTCAATTACGCCAATTTCATTATCGCGGGGATTTTGGTGAATACCTCGTGTCCATTTTTTATAGGGATCCTTGTCTTTAGACTCCATCTGAATTCCTGATTATGCGCTGTTTTCTCCGTTAACTTGAGCCCGTTTATTATATCTTTAGTTGCTACTCACCCACATCGGTAAGCCAACGAGCATTTTATGCAAAAAATCTATATACTCATTGCCGAAGATGATGCAGACGACCGTTTCCTGCTGGAAACAGCGTTCAAGGAATGCGGCTTTCATGAAGAATTGGTTTTTGTTGACAACGGCGTAGAGCTTGTTCAGTTCCTGTCGAGCCAGACTGGGAAACCAAATCCCAGCAAATGCTTTCCTGGCTTTATCATGCTGGACCTGAATATGCCGAAAAAAGACGGCCGCGAAGTATTAAAGGAAATCAAGGAAAACCCTTTATACAGGAAAATCCCCGTGGTTATATTCACAACAACGAAAAATGACCATGAGGTCACCCGTTGCTACGAACTTGGCGCAAACTCCTATGTGGTAAAACCGGTCAATTTTGACGAGCTGGTCAACGTGATCCGGGAAATGAGGAATTACTGGTTGAGCATATCGGTCCTGCCAGGTTGATCGTGTGTGCTCCCTGCACGGTCTAAAGTCTTTCAGATAGCAAAAACAGACAAGGAATACAACAGACAAGATGGTCAACAAGAATGCAGCTGCCTGGGTAATCTTTTTACACCACTCAGAATGGTCAGTTTGTACCGTGATTCTGTGTAGTCCATCAAGCCCTTACCCAGGTAGCTGAAAACATTCTTACGCTCTTCCATACATGAGTTTAATAGTTGAACAAGAATTAACCAGGTTCGCCAATTGGCTCGTACAGTCATTGGCAGCCGACTGTATACGGCGTCTCAGGTCAGTTCCTTTATCGGGTGCTACCAATAAACCAATGACCGCTCCGGCGGCGGCCCCGATTACTGTCAATAAAACTTTGGATGTTGAATTCATGTTTACAATGTTTATAGTGAACAATACGTTTGGATAGTAAAATTTTTGTGCCGTTTACGATGGATAAAGCCTTCCTCAATAAACAATGGTTTGATTTTATAACAACATTTACTTTCGGCTTCGATGTTTGAAACTAACAACATGATATTGATCATAGATGACGAGATAGACCTTTGTCTCCTTATGAAGAACTATCTTTTACAAAAAGATTTCAGGGTATGCTATGCAAATACACTAAGAGAAGGCATGAAGATGATGGAAGAAATTGTACCGGATATACTCTTCCTTGATAACAACCTGCCGGACGGAACCGGCTGGTCAGAATCCTCTTTCTTTTTTTCAGTCAATCCCAATCTTAATCTCTATCTGATGAGTGGTTACCAGCCCTCTCTCCCTGATGTTCAGGGCGTTTCATACAATATCATCCACAAGCCCATTTCTTTTTCCGACCTTGATTTTTTGGAGGCAAAGAAGAATCAGTAAGAGAGAAGCTGCCTGATCCTGCCTCGGAGTTTTTCTGCGTTTGGAAGCATCTCTTTTTCAAGAAGCATATTCATTGGTACAGCAGGAAGGTCCAGTGCACCGAACACGTCAACGGGAGCATCCAGCCGTGGGAAGCAATGCCTGGTAATGCGATATCCCAGGGCCTGGGCAAAAGAGTTTGTCTGCTGCTCTTCAGTCAGCACGAGGCATTTCCCGTGCTTCTCAACAACAGCAAAAACCAGTTCTTCGTCAAGGGGATATAGGGTACGAAGGTCAACAACTTCGATTTGGCCGGAGAAAGAGGTGGCCGCCTGGAGGGCCCAATGGACACCCATTCCATAAGTCACGATGACACAAGACGATCCTTCTTCCACTTTCTGACGGTTGGCTGCCAGCACCACATCGCCTTTACCCAGAGGTAGTATGTAATCGCGCGAAGGTTCTGCCCGTTTAGCCGTTTCTGTTCCAGGAACCTTGCTCCAGTACAAACCTTTGTGCTCAAGCATCACCACCGGATTAGGGTCCAGGAAAGCAGCTTTCATCAGTCCTTTCATATCAGCTGCATTGGAAGGATACGCCACCTTGATACCTTTAATGGAAAGCAATGTGGTTTCAATGCTACCGCTATGATAGGGACCTCCTCCACCGTATGCGCCTATGGGAACCCGGATCAGGGTCTGAACGGGATACTTGCCTTTGGAGAGATAGCATGATTTTGAGATCTCCGTGACCAGTTGATTGAAGCCGGGATAGATATAATCAGCAAACTGCACTTCAACAATTGGCTTCACACCCACTGCGCTCATGCCCGAGGTTGAACCAATGATATAGGCTTCCTGTATAGCTGTGTTGAAGACGCGATGATCCCCAAACTTCTCTGCCAGTGTTGCTGCTTCCCTGAAAACACCGCCCAGTCTTCGGCCTACATCCTGCCCATACAGTACCGTTTCCGGATGGTCTTCCATGATCTCACGTAGGGCAAAAAGAGCAGCGTCCACCATAAGGATTTTTTCCGCGCTTCGGGGTTCCCTCTCACCGTTTTCGGTGGTCACCGGTGTAGGCGCAAAAACATCATCTGTAACCGTGGCAGGATCGGGTTCTGGCGCAGCTATAGCCCGTTGGAAATCGCGTATCACTTGTTCCCTGGCCTCCTGTTCGATTTGCAGGAGATCTTCCTCCGAAACACTTGCCTGGGAGAGTTGCAGCCTGAGCAGTGGTCCGGGATCGCGCAAACTATGCCGGTCGAGGTCTTCCTGCGTTCTATAAAACTCCTTACGCACACCGCTGGTATGATGTCCAAGCAAGGGCACTTCAGCATGTACGAGGATTGGAGACCTTGTTTTTCTTACAAACTCCACGGTCTCCAGCATACACTGATGCGAGGAGACAAAATCGCTTCCGTCCACCTTTCTTCTGGAGAGTCCGGGGAAGCCGGCCGCATAGGTGTAGGCATCCATAGCACGCGACTCTGCCGCAGATACGCTTATGCCCCACTGGTTATCCTGCACCAGGAAGATGATGGGAAGTTTCTTAAGAATGGCAAACTGGAATGCTTCGCTCACTTCTCCTTCGGTGATGCTGGCATCTCCAAGCGAGCACACTACAACAGGAAGTTCGCCCTGCTCACCTTTTCGAAGAACGGGGGATGTAATTGTTTCTAAAAATTGTATTCCCTGTGCGATACCGGTAGTGGGGATCACCTGCATGCCTGTGGCACTGCTCTGCTGGATGATCCTGGGTTTGGTCTCTGCAATGGACGAAGGATGAGCATAGTAAGCACGACCCCCGGTAAAGGGGTCATCGCCTTTGGCGAGCAGCTGGAGCATCAGTTCGTAGGGAGAAAAACCCAGACCCAGCAACAGGCTTTCGTCGCGGTAATAAGGACTTACAAAATCACACGGCAGGAGTTGAAATGCGGTAGCGAGTTGGATCGCTTCATGGCCCCTTGAAGTAGAATGAACATATTTGCACACCTGCCTGTTTTCCTCATAGGTTTCCGCCATAAAGCGGGCCAGGCACATGAACTTATAAGCCTTTAGTAAGGTATCGTTGAACAAACCCTTGTTAGGTTATTTAATTGAAAGTTCAAAAAGGCTCTCGTCTTCGATAAAACCTTCGAGATCATCCCCTACTACACATTCGCCAACACCTGCAGGAGTTCCAGTGAACACCAGGTCTCCGATGTTCAGGGAAAAATAGTTGGAGATATGGGAAATGATCTGCTCAAAGCTGAAGACCATATTGGCGGTATTTCCCTGTTGCACCAGTTCCTTATTCTTGTACAGGCAGAAATTGATGCCCTTTTTATTCAGTTCAGATTTGATCTCGATCCATTTTCCCACCACGGCGGAATTGTCCCAGGCTTTTGCTTTCTCCCAGGGCAGTCCTTTTTCCTTGAGGTCATTCTGGATATCGCGGGCGGTGAAATCGATGCCCACGGAAATACCGCTATAGTATTTTGATGCATGCTTTTCCTGGATGTACTTACCATTCTTGGAGATCCTCAGTACTAGTTCACATTCATAATGCAATTCGTTGGTGAATTCGGGATAGTAGAACGGAGTGTGAGACTGGAGCAACGCGCTTTTGGGTTTCATGAAGATCACCGGCTCGTCGGGTACATCGTTGCCAAGTTCTTTTGCATGGGCTACATAATTTCGCCCTACACAGAAAATTTTCATTGTTCAATAAGGTTTAAAGATTGAAGGGGCCGATGGGTGGCCATTGGCGCCTGAATTAAGTTTGGGTTTTAGCAAGGAGACTGGAAATGATGTTAAGCAAGGCTAAAATAATCAAACAAATGGGAATATCAAGTACCAAAATCCATTTTATTTACCTCGTTCATAGCGGGCTCCAGGCCCCTTAGAACGTAGGTTTCAACCACTTCTGCGGCTTTTTCGACCTTTTTTTCAACTACAGGAATTTCGGCTTCGTCCCATTTCCCTAAAACGAACTCCACCTGCCCGCCTTTCGGGTAACTGGCCCCTATCCCAAACCTCAGCCGGGGGTAGTTAACGGTAGCCATGCTTTCCTGTATGCTTTTCAGACCGTTATGACCGCCATCACTACCGGAGGGGCGTAACCTGAGTTTGGAAAGGGGGATGGCCAGGTCGTCCAGGATCACAAGCAGGTTACGGGGAGCGATATTCTCCTTATCGAGCCAGTATCTCACGGCCTTGCCACTGAGATTCATATAGGTTGTAGGTTTGATCAATACCATCGATCTCCCTTTCAATTTAAAATGTGACACATCGGCGAGCCTGCCAGTCTGGAACGGGGCGGAATGCTTCCGGGCCAGGTAGTCAACCACTTGAAAACCAATGTTGTGGCGGGTTCCGTCGTATTCAGAACCGATATTACCCAAACCAACAATCAAGAATTTTTCCATAAACCCCAGCAAAAATAACCTACAGATCGAAAATGAGCCGGGGAAACTTGACGATATGATAATTAATACTAACTTTAAATTAACTATAGTTTTTAATATGACCGAATTGCGGTTTGTCGAATTGAGCTCCTCAGTTTTATCTTTTATGGAACAAAACCTGGAACCCAAGCTGACTTATCACAACCTGGCGCATACCAAGGATGTGATGAAGCAGGTGGAAAGGATTGCCATAGGAGAACGCGTAGCGGAGCAGGGGGATATTTTACTCCTTAAAATAGCTGCCCTGTTTCACGACACGGGCTTTTTGGAAACTTACAAGCACCACGAGGAAAAAAGCGTGGAATTCATGTTGCGCAATTTGGAGGAAGGTGACTTGTCAGAGGCCGAGGTGGAAAGGGTAAAAGGAATGATCATGGCCACCAAGATCCCCCAGTCGCCCTCCAACAACTTGGAACAGATCATTTGCGATGCAGATCTCGATTACCTGGGTCGTGATGATTTTGAAAAGATCGCCAATGGACTCAAAGAAGAATTCCTGGTTTATGGGGTTATCAAATCAGAAGCTGACTGGGATCCGCTGCAGATCAAGTTTTTTGAAATGCACTCTTATTTTACCGAGACTTGCAGAACAGACAGGGCGCCCAGGAAAAAGCTGCACCTGGATCAACTTAAAGCAAAACAACCCCAGATCTAATTATTCAACACATCCATGCTGACGAAAAAATTCTGGCTGCGATTACTCAATGTAGACCAGGGTGAATGGTGGGTGGTAAAAAATCTGATGCTCCTGCAGTTTCTCCAGGGAGCGGGTATTGCCTTCTTTTTTACAGCATCTTTTGCCGGGTTTCTGGAAAGGTTTCCCATCACGGAATTGCCCTGGGTAATGATCGCCGCAGCATTCATGCTTTGGATCACCGGATTTGTATACACGAAAGCAGAACATGCCCTTCCATTTCCCAAGCTCATCATTGGGGTAACCTTGCTGATGGCGTCCAGCTTTATTTTTTTCCGGTTGGTAGGGTATTCATCCACTACGGGTACTTACCTCTATTGGATGCTGGCCTGGTTCCACACGCTGTACCTGTTGAACAACCTTCAGTTCTGGGGCATTGCCACCATTGTATTTGACCTCCGCCAGAGTAAGAGGCTGTTTGGACTCATCAGCTCCGGTGATATCCCGGCCAAATTTATTGGATATACCCTTGCTTCCTTCATCGTACCCTATACGGGCACCATGAACATGCTGTACCTCGGCGCAGGATGTTTACTGGGTTCTATCCCTTTCATACTAAAGATCATTAATACGGGCAAGCTCCACATTGAGCACGACCATCACCATAAGGATCAACATCACCATACCCATGAGACGGTGAACCATGGAACCAGCAAGATCATCTATTTGTTGAAGAACTTCCTGAACAATACCTTCATCCGTGATATTGCCTTTATTTCCATGCTGGCTTTCATCTGCGTATTGCTGGTTGACTACGGCTTTTATTCAAAAGTGAAACAAGCCGTTACGGATGATGTGGACCTGGCGAAATTCATTGCGTCGTTCATGGCCATCTTGCGGGTATCTGCCCTGCTGGCTAAAATGATCTTTACGGGCAGGCTCACCAATTCATTGGGCGTCAGGCAAACGCTGTTGATCATGCCAACGATGCTGATCATGCTGATCCTGACCATCATCGTGTCTCAATGGTTTTCTGCCAACCAGAAGGTGTTATTTTATTTGTTCGGCGCAACGGCCATTTTGGTAGATGTATCCAGAACTGTATTCAACTCGCCGGTACTGCTGACCTTAATGCAGCCGTTGCCTACACATGAAAGACTGCGGGCGCATAGCATTGTGAAGGGCATCATGGATCCCTTTGCATACCTGATCACTGGTTCCCTGTTGCTGCTGCTGTTCTGGATACAGAAAGACTTCAGTCTCATCACCATGTGTTATGTGATCCTGGGCATTTGCTGCTTATGGATCCCGGGGATTTATGCAGTGAACAAACGGTACCTGAACATCCTGGTGCAAACCATCAGTTCGCGGTATTTCAGCCAGGAAGAATTCAGTTTAAAAGACGAAGGCATCCTGCAGGCCATCCGTAAAAAGATCTCTTCGGGCAACGACCTGGAAGTGATCAGCATCCTGAAGATGCTGCAGAGCAAGAAGGATCCCGTGGCGGAAGACCTGCTGGGCCAGCTATTGAATCACCCTTCCAGCCAGGTGCAGTTTGAAACGCTTAGGCTGATATCCGGTCAACAGCCCGAATCCCTGAAAACCAAATTATCTGAACTCGCCAATATGCGTGAGAACACGGAGATGCGAAATGAGGCGATCAAGACACTCAGCAAGATCTCAATCCTGGCAGGCGAAGTGCAGGACTACCTGGAACATGAGGAACCTGGTATTCGCAAGGCTGCCCTGTGTGGGATGCTGATGAACCAGGAAATGTATATCCGTGACATAGCGCAAGAGCATCTTGAAAAACTGGTCCGGAGTTCGAATAAGTATGATAAGTTCTTTGCCACACATATTCTGGAAGAAGTCAAAGACAGTTATAACCACCCCATGACCCACAGGCTGATCACCGACCCTGACCAGCAGGTTCAGGGAATGGCCATCAAGGCCATTGGCAAGGCTGCGTCGCCGAGGACATTGAAAGCTGTCATGGAGGTGCTGCCGGACCATGCGAAAACAGGCTTACTTGCGCTACAAAATGCGGGCGAGGCTGCAGTGGACGTGATCAGCGAGGCCCTGAAGCTGGACCGATTTAAACTATGGCATGAAAAGTTCTACCTGATCCTTGGCCGCATCGGAGGCAAAAAGGCGCAAGAGGTTCTGGCATCACAACTGGAGAAAGATTCTTTCCACCTGGCCCCCGTGATAAAGGCATTGTACAGAACGAAGTACAAGGCCGACGAAGAAACGCTCAAACGCATGGAAGTGCTGGCAAAGCAGTACCTGGTATATGGGGTGGAGATGCTGAATATGCAGAAGCTGATGCGGGAGCGGGGCGGGTATGACATCCTTGAGCGGTCCATTGAGTTGGAGATCCAGGAGATCCGGGATCTGCTCCTGAGTTTGTTTGCCTGTATGTTTGACCGCACCAAGATGAACCAGGCACGGATGGGGTTGGACAGCCAGAATAATGAGAACATGGCCAACGCGATGGAACTGATCGAACTGACGGTGAAGCGGGATATTGGCCGCCATTTCAACCACATGTTTGAGACCACAAGTTTGCAGCACCGGTGCAATTCATTGAGGGCGCTTCTAAAAGACGTCGACTTCAACCAGGTGGATCATATCATCATGAAAGTCTTGAAAGAAAAGCCGATCCAGTACCAGAACTGGACAAAGGCCTGCTCCCTGTATATTACCAAGAAATACCTTTTTGCCATTGACCCGCAATTGATCAACCCTTATTCTCAAGCCGAAAACCGGATGGTCAGGGAAACTGCGCGGTTTGCACTGGCAAATCCTTAATTTTAGCCCATGAGTTCCTCAGGCTTAGAAAGGCTATTGCTGATAGAGAAGGTATTGATCCTGAAATCCCTCCCTATTTTCCATGACACCCCCGAAAATATCCTTGCTGAACTTGCCCCGCTGATGCACGAGATCGAGTACGAAAAGAACGTCTTGATCTTCGAGGAGGGCTCCATCGGGGATTGCATGTATATCATCCACAAGGGGGAGGTCAAAATCCACAAAGGGAGCATTGGGCTTGCCACACTGAAGGACAAGGAAGTTTTTGGGGAATTATCGCTTTTAGATGCTGAAACCAGGTCCGCCAGTGCCACTACCGGGGCAAATTCCATCCTTTTTCGCATCGATCAGGACCCTTTTTACGAATTAATTGAGTCCCGGCCGGAGGTCGCCAGGGGATTCATTAAAATGCTCTGCAAGCGGCTAAGGGCTCAAAATGAGCGCACTGTGCAGGTAAAAGGTCAATAACTTATCGTTTTCGTGTATAACTATCCGTAAAATACCCTCTTAATGGTATAGCATTTTGTTTCATTTTATAATAAGATTGATTACTTTCCTCGCACCTAATTCGTCCCGGGGAATGCTGTTTCCCGGCCCAGAACCCTACTTCTGCTTTGCATTGAAGGCTTTAGCTATCCAATTCCTTTGATCGCTGCGATCATCCATTATGTTACTCAATCAAAAAAGTATTCCAATTTCTGTGATCACCTGGTCATTCACAAAGCATTCTTATGAGAAAAAATTTTACTAAGCCCATTCTGGTATTTGCATGTTTATTGTTCGGTGCATTTACATCTAACGCACAAACAAGAACACCACAGCTGGAATTGAACAGGTTCTTCCTTTTTGGCACCAACGGCGTTACCACCAATTCGTCCACATCTATTGCAGGTTCCGGATTTATTGGCAGCAGCCGGTTCATCAATGTGGCCGGTAATGGTAACATTGGTGGCAGTATGTACAGCAGTGGCACGATTACGTTAGGGGGTGGTGTGTTGACTGGAAATGTGCAGGCAGAGAACCGTTTTAATGCATCAACCGGTTTTACCGGTGCTGGTAATATTACAGGCGATGTGGACGTGGTTGGAAATGTGAATCTTTCCGGAGCAACTGTCAATGGCAGTGTAGAAGCAACTGGAAGTATTACGGGCGGTACGGTGAGCGGGACCAGGGCTGCGAATACGGCGCTTGCCAATTTAGAGATCCAGGATCTGCCGGTGATGCCTACTCCTGTCTCATTTAGCGCAGGTTCTCAAAATCCCCCCGGAAACAGCATCCTTACCCCTAATACACCAACCACCACATATCGGATCATTGGCGGACCAAGGGTTAGCAACAGAACAGTCACTTTTAATGCCCCTGGCACTTATTATATAGATGCCATCCAATTGGGTGGAACCAATAAATTCATTTTCAATTTCGGATCAAATTCAACCGGTCGATTTTTAATTTATGTCCGTGGCGGAATGAGCCTGGGTAAGTTCTCTGCAGAATTCCAGGGAACCGCAGTAACCACGCCAACGGAAGCCGCCAGGAGGATCCGTTTTGAAGCGCAAGGAACCGGAACGGCACTAACCATCGAAAACGGATCCAGCCAAGCTACCCAGTCAAGGTGGCTCGGGACGTTATATGCCCCCAATGGTGGCATCCTGATCGGTTCGGGCACCGGTAATACCGAGTTCTTTGGCGCGTTTTGGAGCGGTCGTGGCGCCAATAACGTTGCTACCAACTCTGCCACCACTGTCGAGATCCGTAGTGGCGTAAATGGCACCTTTGTGGCGTTTGAGCCATTTGCACCGGTAGTTTGCACGGCCAGTGTAGCTATCAATCCCGGAGAAGGCGTTAACCAACTCAGCACACCCGTTACCGGAAAATTAGAGTTATCCTGCAATGATGCAGATCAGCAGTATACACTTACAGCCGTTCCATCCAATCTAACCGGTACTTTGACTTATACCTGGGAAACCGCTGATGGGAATTTCTTAACTAACCCGCCACCTAATTCAGCCTCTGCAATCATTACCATGCAGGGAACCTATAAAGTCACGGTATCTAATGGAACATGTTCCACTTCTACCCAGGTCATTGTGAATTCATGTGTGGTTCAGGCTGGAGATGTGCAGAAACAAGGTGGTAAAGTGGTTGATCCCGTGCTGACACAATTTTACAAGAGTCTCACCGATCCTTCCATTTTGAACCCGTTTTTTGTGCCGAACGGACAGGATCCGCTCATATGTATCCGTACCGGACCAGTTACTGGTGTTCGGGAAATTATGATCGACGCGGTAACCAACTCACTTCCTACATCTCCGGCGAATGGGCTCGCTTTCCTGAAAGGGCCCAGTGGAAATGATTTTACAGAGATACGATCATTCAATAATACGCTGACCGGTTTCACCATCAATGGCTGGATTCGGGCTGACCGGCTGATCGACGTTGACCAAAATGGAACCCCTTTCTTTAATACTGTATATCCAACCTATGCTCCTTATAGCGCCGGATTCACTGAAAAAGACCAGAACGTTGCGGACGATATCATCGTTACCGGGGGCGACAAAGCCATGGCTGCAGACATTGCCAGGGCTGCCTATGGTATAGATGGAACAGGTTTAACCATAGGCATCATTTCAGACAGTTACAATAAACTGTCGAATAACGATGTTCCCCTTGAGTTGCCGTCCGTCAACCCAGACGGCTCTGCCATTATTGTCAGAGATTTTCCCACCCAACGTTCTGATGAGGGAAGGGCAATGGCTCAAATTGTATATGATATAGCACCCGGCGCCAACCTGAAATTCCATACCGGATTTGTTTCAGAGGTAGATATGGCCAACGCAATTGTTGATCTGGCTGACCTTGGTTGCAATATCATTGTGGATGACGTTACCTATATCACCGCCCCATATTTTGGAAAAGGTTCTATTGCCAGGGCCGTGGAAAAGGTCACCACAGGGACAAAAAATGGCCAACCATATAATGTAAAGTATTTCACTTCTGCAGGAAACTTCGCCAACAAAGGCTATGAATCTGCCTTTACTGGTACAAGGACATTTGGCCCGTCAGGAAGCATGGCCAGGATTCACCAGTTCCGCGCCGCTACTACAACCGACCCAGGCATCTATCAACAGATCCAGTTAACGGACCCTAATCCCGGTTCCTATGTATTGGTCTTGCAGTGGGATGATAAATTTTATTCAACCGGTGACGGAGGAACTACCAATGACCTTGACATTTACCTTACCGATATCACAGGTAAACCCATCCTTGGTTATAACCGTTCTCATTCATCGTCAACTCAATCAGATCCGTTTGAAGTGCTCCCATTCTCGGTTGGAGGACCAACGACGGTGAACGTTATGGTAATTCACGCTGGCGGTACAAATCCTAATCCCAACATAAAATTCAAATTCATCATTTACAGGGGTAAGGGTGTGCAATATGTAAACAGGGCGGCAGAAGTCAATGCGTCAACCATCATGGCCCATGCTGCTTCCCCATATGCCATGTCGGTAGCCGCTGCAGCTTACAGACCTTATTCTGCTGACCTGATCAAACTGCCTGCTGACAATCCCGCGCAGTTTGTGACAGATAATCTGTTGATCAAAGTAGAGCCGTTTTCTTCAATAGGTTTTCTGAACACTGATGCCAGCCTGAACAAACCTGATTTCACGGGTCCTGATGGCGTAAACACATCCGTGAACCTTGGCACTTCCGGGGATATTGAAAACGATAACAATGTTCCGAATAAAAAGTCCAGGTTCAATTTCTACGGCACCTCCGCCGCAGCGCCACATGCCGCTGCACTTTCGGCACTGGTCATACAGGCAAAAAAGAAGTTCAGGAACCAGGATATGACCTACCTGGATGTGAAGTCACTACTCCAGTCAACGGCCACCAATATTCAGGATGCTGCCGCATTCGATGTTGCCAGCGGTGCTGGCCTTATCAATGGTATGAAGGCGATTGCAACTTTTGCAAAGCCAAAACCAACGATCACGGGGGGATTAGTTTTCACGCCTATCGGAGAAAACCAGTTGAACATTGATCCACGCGCACCCTCGGTTCCCCAGCCTGTAACGATCAATGGCTACAATTTCACTGTGCCTGTTCCAGCATCAGGCAATACGCCCGAAGTGACAGGCTCACAAGTTTGGATCGGCGGTGTTCAAATACCCGCTGAAGATGTAACGGTGGTATCAACAACACAGATCACCTTTACATTAAAACAGTGGAATCCTTTAGATCCTGCGGTTAATGTGGTTACCCCTCCTACGATCATAGATCAGGACGACGCGAATAATGACGGGGGAAAGTCAAATGATGTTACTTTCCTTGGAGTCGTTAAAGAAAATGTCAGGGTTGAATCCGTGGTCAATTATTTACCACGTAACATTGAACCTACAACCTTCGTATACTATGGCGAAACGATCCCGCAGTTCGGCTATAAGATTTTTGTGAATAATACAGAGATACTAAACCCTGTTCTTGCCGACTACGGACTGACCGGACTTACACTCGTAAGCTCTGTTTTACCGCAGGGATATGTACCAGGACGATACAATGTAGCTCCTAAGCTTCCGATAATTCCTTCCGACAAATTGCAACTGTATAATTATACAACTGAAAACACTTCGCTAAGGGTGAGGCAAGTTCCGGTTAAGATCACCCCGGTAAGTGGAAAGGTCATAACATATGGACAGCCCTTCCCTGAATTTGACTACGACTATGTGCTTCCTGCAGATATATATCCGGAAGATGCAAGCAGAATCAGATCCCTGCTGACTTCAGAATATGAGCAGTATATTTCTAAAGACCTTGCCATTATCAACGGTGCCAAGTTCGTCAATGGCAAGATTGTAATCGAGTCTTTCGATAAAACAGGATCCCTTTTATCCAGGATCATTGCCCTTGGTGCTGACGAAGGGGTAGCAGAAGTCAACAATGGCGACGAAGGTGTTGCCGAGGTAAACAATTTTATCAATCTGAGCAATGCTGCTTTCTCCAACATAGCTTTCATGGCTACCCAGGCAGCAAGTGAAGATGGCGTAGCTGAAGTCAATGGCATAGACGAAGGCGTAGCTGAAGTAAACACTGTTGAAGGTGTGGCTGAGGCAAATGCATTCATACTCGACTTTAGAACGCTGAATACCGTCCTGGAGAATATAGACGGTGTAGCAGAAGTAAATACTGTCGAAGGTGTAGCAGAGGCCAATAATGGAGAAGATGGAGTGGCTGAAGTGAACTCGGCAGGTGACGAAGGGGTCGCTGAAGTAAACTCGGGCATTTATAGTGCGAATGGCATACTGATCTCGGAGTCAGCACCGCTTGTCAATAATCTGACTGTTGCAAATGCGGTACCGCTATTCAATGGTATGGTTGTCATCAACAACTTCTCGGATGACGGTGTGGCTGAGGCAAACGGACTTTCTGCTGAAGACGGTGTGGCAGAAGTCAATAATAATGACGAAGGTGTGGCAGAAGTCAATAATGCTTCCGAATTGGTGAATGGTATTTTGGTCAATGTGGGTATCATAGACAATGACGGTGTAGCGGAAGCAAATGCCAATGATGGCGTTGCAGAAGTCAATGCCCAGGAAGGCGTCGATGGTGTAGCAGAAGTCAATCAGATTGATGGCGTTGCTGAAGCCAATGGCACCGAAACGTCTGGAGTTTCAACAGGCGTGAGAGTCGCCTACTACAGTGATGGAAGAATATTGATCTTCCAGAATTCAGGTGGTGTAGGATTTGAGGATGGCGTTGCTGAAGCAAATGCTGAGGAGGGTGCCGATGGCGTTGCTGAAGTAAATAACGTACCGATCAATAACGCGGACCTGAAAGTGGCAGATGCACCAGAACTCATGGTGATCCTTCATAGAACCGACGTGGCCGCCAGCTTCATCACTGGCAACTACAGCTCTGTGAACGCGGTTACGGGCATCACCCCTGGCAAAAAGCACGTGATCATACCTGGTGGATTCTTTACGAAGAACTGGGATGTGACATACGGGCTGGGAACGTTCGAAGTTCATAAGCTCGGCACTGTCATCAACGCTGATGATGTGACTGCTACATACAATGGTCAACCACACCCGGTACTTGCAACCATTAAAGCGGTTACCGGCACACAGACCATAACAGGCGCAACCTATACGGTCACATACACCAACCGAAACGGAACACCAGCTTATAATTCTACCACGCCTCCAACAACAGCAGGTGTGTATAACGCGAAGATCGAGTATGGCGGAAACGAGAATTATAAGGCAGCCACCAAGACAGTTATCCTGAGCATTGCGAAGATCGATCCCACTGTCACTACCTCTGTAGTAAGTGGTCCCACCTTCACATATGACGGAACTGCCAGGACGGCAACAGGTACAGTGACAGGTCTCGGCGGTGTAACACTGGAACCAGCCCTGACCTTCACATATACAGGCACGCTCGCGAACGGCACAACATATAGCGGCGGAGCGCCAACCAATGCCGGCACTTACTCGGTAACCGGAAACTTTGCAGGTAATGACAATTACAATGCCCTGTCTTCTGTACCATACGCGTTCACGATCAACAAGGCAACGCCAACTGTTAATGTAAGCAGTGCTACAGTGACATACAATGGCACGCCTAGGTCGCTGACCGGAACAACAACAGGTATTCCGGCAGACGGCAACCTGTCGCCAGCACTAACGTTCACCTATAATGGTGTAGCGGACCAGCCCATTAACGCGGGAGCCTATACGGTAGAAGCGTCATTTGCTGGTAACGACAACTATACAAGCGCTACAGGAAACGCTACATTGACCATCAACAAAGCCAACCCAACCATTAATGTGGCAACTCTACAAACTTTCACCTTTGCTCCGAATACGCCGAGAAATATGACGGGCAGCGTGACAGGAGTGGTTGATAACGAAACGATCCTGACACCGGCACTGAGTTTCACGTATGACGGATCGGCAACGGCGCCAACAAATGTGGGTACTTATACAGTTGTGGCCAGCTTTGCCGGCAACATTAACTTTAACCCTGCTGAGCTGACTGGCTTATCGCTAGTCATCAACAATGCTCCGGCAGTGACTGTAGGCGTAACAGTAGCGAGCAAGACCTATGATGGAAATCCTGCTGTCGCATCAACGCCAACCTTCACGGTTAATGGAGTTTCTGCGGGTACGCCAACCACGATCACTTACAACTATACCGGAACAGGAACTACCAATTACAGTTCATCCACTGCTCCAACAAATGCGGGTAGCTATAACCTGGTTGTGTCATACAGTGGCCTGGCCAACTACACAGATGGTAGTTCACCGGCCGTACCGTTTACGATCAGCAAGGCCGTTCCAACAATTACGGTGGCCACTCCGCAGACATTCGTTTTTGACGGTAATCCTAAATCAATAGTGGGCACAGTCACCGGAGTTAACCTGACAGGAGGATTGACCTTTACCTATAATGGATCGTCAATTGCTCCAACTGCTGCAGGCAATTACAATGTTGTTGCAAGCTATGCAGGTGATGCCAATTATGAAGCGCGGACAACTACGGGTACGACCTTAACCCTGTCGATCACAAATGCTCCGGCAGCCCTTGTTACAGTGAGCGTACCACAGCCGTATGTTTACAATGCAGTGGCTCCCATCCCAACCATAACAATAACCGTGAATGGTTCACCGGTCAGCCCAACAACAGTCACAAGGACTTACACCGGCACAGGTAGTACGGCTTATGGTCCAACAACCACTGCGCCAGTAAACGCAGGTACTTACTCCCTCGTTGTTAACTATAGCGGACTGACGAACTATGCAAATGGCAGTGGCTCAGCCAACTTCACCATCAGCAGGTCTTCATTGACGTTGAGGGCCAATGACCTGATCACGAATAACGGGGCTACCCCGCAATTCACGTCGACGCTCACAGCGACTCCAACAGTTACGGGTGCTACCATTACTTACAGCCTGATAAATAGTACTGGTCCTGTAACCACCCCGCTCAGTAGTTTGAGTGCAGGTACCTATACCATTATACCGGCGATAAGCGGTGGCAATTCGGCCAACTATAATCAGGAGATCATAGGAGGTACCCTTTACGTTAATCCATTTGGCAACAATGTAAGATCTATCAAGCCAACTCTTGAATGTGTAACGGATAATGGAGACGGCACCTTCTTTGCGAATTATGCGTATACCAATACCAACACGGTTGATGTTTGGATCCCCGCAGGCTCACCAGATAATTATATCCTTGAGAGTAATCCTGGTGCCGTACTGAATGGAGGACTACCACCAACCATCTTCAAAGCAGGCGGCGGCAGATTCAGGATCAGATTTGACGGATCAAAGAATATCACCTGGATCGTACAATCGTTCGAAAAACGCCAGAAGACATCTTCTGCGAGCTCGGCCAGTTCATCGTCCAATAAGTGTGGTAACAACTTCAGTCCTGCTTCAGTGAGATTGCAGAATGGCTTAACGGGCGAAAGCATCAAGGTCGCAGATAAGGTCTACCCGAATCCGTTCATCGGAAGGGTTATGATCGAGTCAGACTTCACAGACGTAACGGTGAACGATATCAAGATCATTGACCTGATCGGCAGGGAATTCAGGCCTCTTTCCAGCAGGAAGCTCTCAGCAACCCGTATGGAAATCGACCTCAGCAACCTGGTCACTGGTCAATACTATATCAGGGTCAACAGCAAGGCTGGTGTGAAAGTGTTCAAGGTGATGAGACAGTAAACTACGCTGGCCAAAAAGTGGAAAAATGAGGGGGCCTTCCCCCTCATTTTTCTTTTTATAGCGGTGAATTTGTCGTAATTTTTACCCTTGTTGTTATGAGGAAATTAAGTCCATATTTGTTCGTTCTTTTTACGGCCCTCTCCTCTTTATTGTACGGCCAGAATAAACAGGTTGACAGCCTGACAAAGATCATCAATGCCAACACAGTTGACACAATCAGGGTGCAGGCCCATGTAAGAATTGCGGAGATCATCAGGAAGACAGATCCGGATAAAGCCCTCGAACATGCCAGGACGGCCCTACAACTCTCTCTCAATGCAAGATATGTGATGGGCGAAGCGATGGCCTATAAGAGGGAAGGATTCTATTTCTACGACAAAACACAATACGACTCCACTGAATATTATTGGCTAAAAGCCCTTGACGCACATAAAAGGATCAACGACTTTGAAGGAATCTCCAATCTCTTGAACAACCTGGGCTCCACTTCCTTCAACCAGGGCAATAACAAAAAAGCACTGGAGTACTACCTGCAAGCCCTGGAAGCCGGCGAAAAAGCAGGGAATAAACTACGGATCGCCACCTCTACAATGAACATCGGTTTGATCTATATGGCAAAGCCGGGGACATATGATCAATCTTTGTTTTACAGTGAAAAAGCCAGAAAACTAGCAGAGGAATTAAAAAACACGGGCATAATTACGGGCGTTAATGCAAACATGGCAGAGATTTACCTTGACAGGGGAAATGATACGCTTGCCTATAAGCATATCCTAATGGCAAAATCTGCAGGCGAGCTGGGAAATGATGCTAAACTTCCGCATGTGTACAACACAATGGCCAAGGTGTACCAGAAACGAAAGCAGTACGACGAAGCAAAAAAATGGCTTGATAAAGGCTTTGAACTGGCAGGAGATAACAAGCTGTACAAATCGAGTGCAGCTCTCCTCATGGGTGAGAATTATTTCAGGACTGGCGACTTCCCTACTGCCATCAAATATTACGACCTTGCCAAACAACTTTCTGATGATGCCAATACTTTCGATCAACTAAAGAAGTCGTACAAAGGACTGGCCCGAACGTTCAGCGAGATAGAGAATTACAAGCTGGCCTATGTCAACGAAAACGCTTACTCGCGGCTTTCTGATTCACTGGCTAACTTTAAAACAGATAGCATTCAAAGCGCGTTCGAGTTAGGACTGAAGGAGAAAGAGATCAAGCTCAGCAAAGCTGACCTGCAGATCGCAGAACAGGAGATCGGCAGGCAGAAATTGGTTCGTAACGCCTTCCTCGTTGGCTTTGCACTGGTGGTCACCCTGATTGGAATTTTATACCGCGACTACAAAAACAAGATCAAGACGAACAGACTGCTTGACCAGCGGAAGGCTGAAATTGAAAGACTATTGATCAACATCCTTCCCTTTGAAGTAGCGGCTGAATTGCAGAAAACCGGAAAATCTCAACCACGATACTACGAAAGTACTACCGTCATGTTCACGGATTTCGTAGGCTTCTCACGCATTGCAGAAACACTTACTCCGCAAGAGATCACCGCCGAACTGAATGAGTTCTTCACAGAAATGGATGAGATCATAGACAAATACGGCCTTGAAAAGATCAAGACCATTGGTGACTCGTATATGTGCGCAGGCGGTATTCCCACCCCTAGTACCACCCACCCCATTGACATGGTAAGGGCCGGTCTTGAAATTGTGGAATACCTGAAAAAGAAAAACCAGGCCCGCGAAGAAGCTGGCCTTGCCAAATGGGAGATCCGGATGGGTCTCAATACAGGCTCACTTGTTGCAGGCGTTGTAGGCAAAAAGAAATACGCGTATGATATCTGGGGCAGCGCGGTGAACATCGCCAGCCGTATGGAAAGCAATGGCCAACCGGGCATGCTTAATATCTCAGTTTCTACCTATGAACTGATCAAGGATCAGTTCGAATGTGAATATCGCGGAAAGATCTACGCCAAGAATGTGGGCGAGATCGACATGTATTTTGTCAAACGTGAACTGACCAACGGATCATTGGCAAAAAATACCGAAGACAGCGCAACCGCGATAGCTGGTCCCTGATTTTCGCCTGTTCTATTCTGTGTGCTCTGTTTTTTTCTGTTGTGTTCTATTAACGGCAATCCCGTTCTTTCCAAGCACTCGCTACAATCCATTCTCACATTAATTCCCCACATTCCACCACATTCATCACATTCCCACATTGCCCTCAGATCATTCCCTCATCCGCAAAGCTAAAAAACCCTTCCTGACTCACGATGATATGATCGAGCACGCGAATGTCGAAATACTTCGCCGCCTCGCGGATCTTGGTGGTCAGCTCCCGGTCCGCCATGCTGGGCCGCAGGCTTCCTGAAGGGTGATTATGACAGAGAATGATGCTCACCGCCTTTTCCTCAAGGGCTTTTCGGAGGATCATCCGGGGATCGGCCACCGTACCACTCATACCCCCTGAGCTGACGATCTCAAAATGGTTGATCTTGTTGGCCCGGTTCAGGAACAACACCGCAAAAACTTCGTGGTCATAATCGCAGAATAGGGTCTGGAGGTAGGTAGCAACCGATGCCGACCCCGAAATGACAGGCTTCTCCAGGTTCTCCATGGCATGCCGCCTGCGCCCTAATTCAAGGGCTGCCAGAATGGTGATAGCCTTGGCCTCCCCGATCCCCTTGATCTTCATGATCTCCTTCAGGGATTGCCGGCCCAGCTCCTTCAGGCTGTGCTTACTTTGGACCAGCAGTTCCCGGCCCAGGTCTACCGCCGTTCTGTCCCGGGTTCCATTGTGCAGGAGAATGGCCAGCAGCTCCGCATCGCTCAGTATTTCTACGCCTTTGGCGCGTAGTTTTTCCCTTGGCCTATCGTCTTTTGCCCATCTTAAAATTGGGAAGTTTTGCTCTTGTCTACGCCTCATATCCTATCTACTTTAGTATTCCAATCTAACTATCCATTAAAAACCAAACCATTATCCATGAAACCTTCCAACCGTCAACTCGTTATCGGCTCGCTGCAGCCTTTCCTTTTCTGTGTTGGCATGTACTGTGTGGTCCTGATCTTCTCCATATTCGTCTGCACATCCATTTTCAAAGCGATGAATCCGCAGAAATACCCCACCGTAGCGGGTAAATCTGCCACGCCTGTCAACAAGCCGGAAACAGCGGCTATGGTTGCTTTTATTAAATGATCGTATCATCAATAGTCAAACGATTTGTGGGAAGAGTGGTAGCATCCTCTTCCCATTTCTTTTGTTCCATACTGCCCTAATGTCTATTTTTGCGCTTATTCAGCGTTATGGACAGAATCTCTCCTTATGCCAAAGTATTCTCAGGCACCAGTTCACAATATTTAGCGGAAAGGATCTCCCAGCGTTTCGGTGACCACCTGGGGAAAATCAATATCCAGCGTTTCAGCGACGGCGAGTTCCAGCCAGTATTCCTCGAAAGTATACGAGGCGACTATGTTTTCCTTGTGCAAAGCACCCATTCTCCGTCGGATAATATCATGGAATTACTGATGATGATAGACGCCGCAAAGCGTGCTTCGGCCTACAAGATCATCGCGGTTATCCCCTATTTTGGATACGCCAGGCAGGACAGGAAGGACAAACCGAGGGTGGCCATCGGCGCTAAGCTGATTGCCAACCTGTTAACAGCCGCCGGAGCGGACAGGGTGATCACCATGGACCTCCATGCCCCGCAAATACAGGGTTATTTTGACATTCCCGTTGATCACCTTGACAGTTCAGCCATTTTTATCCCTTATATAGAGAATCTTAAACTGGAAAATCTTACCTTTGCCGCCCCTGACGTGGGAAGTGCTAACCGTATCCGGGAGATCGCCAGCTATTTCAATGCTGAAATGGTTATCTGCGATAAACACCGGAAAAGGGCCAATGAAATTGCCAGTATGGTGGTCATAGGCGACGTAACAGACAGGGACGTAGTTCTTATAGACGATATCTGTGATACGGCTGGGACCCTGACAAAAGCAGCTAAACTGCTCAAGGATAAGGGAGCCAGGAGTGTCCGGGCGCTTTGCACACACCCTGTTCTCAGCGGAAATGCATACGCAAATATCGACAGCAGTGTACTGGAAGAACTGGTGGTTTGTGATACCATACCCCTCAAGGGCCAGTCTTCCAAGATCAAGGTTCTTTCTGTAGCTGACCTGTTTGCTGTTGCCATCAGGCACGCCTATGAGAACCAAAGTATTACCAGCCTCTTCATTCATTCCCAGAGAAGGAATGACTAGGCCAAAAGAAGTCAACAATTAATATTCATAACATGAACACAATTACAATCGAAGGACAACTGAGGACCGGAACGGGCAAATCAGCCGCTCGCTCGTTACGCTCTCAGGGCATGGTACCTGGTGTAATTTACGGCGGCACTAAAGAAGTCAATTTCACGGCTTCTGAAGTAGCTTTCAAACCACTGGTTTACACATCCGAGTTTCAGTTTGCAGAGGTCATCGTAGATGGCGCTAAGTACAGGTGCATCCTGAAAGACCTTCAGTTCGACAAGGTAACAGACAAACTGAACCACGTTGACCTGCTGGAAATGGTAGAAGACAAACCCGTGACAGCTACTATCCCCCTTAAATTCACAGGTACTTCTGTTGGTGTAAAAGCCGGCGGTAAACTGGTGACTAAAATGAAATCCCTGAAGATCAAGACCCTTCCAAAATACCTGAGGGAAAACATCGAAGTGGATATCACCAACCTGGAACTGAATGGCAACATCAGGGTAGAAGACGTTAAGATCGACCATTATGAGATCATCAACTCACCAAGGATTCCCATCGCTTCTGTTACCATGACAAGGCAGCTGAAGCAGGAAGAAGCCGCAGCTCCAGCTAAAGGTGCAGCTCCGAAGGCAGCAGCTCCAAAAGCAGCAGCTCCTGCAGCTAAGAAGTAATCCGCAGTCGATAAAAACAGTGAAGCCCCTCCCGAGGGGCTTTTTTTATGCTTTGAATCGTGGGATTTCTGTCCAACTAGGCCTGTGCCGTGGGTCCACCGAAATGCATAGGTATTTGCACGTCTTCGATATCCTTGATTGTTCCGTTCACCGCTTCAAATTTCTGGATGTTATCCGCCAGCGCTTTCATCAGCCGCTTTGCATGTTGGGGGGTTAGGATCATCCTTGACTTTACCTTGCTTTTGGGGGTACCTGGCATTACATTCACAAAGTCCAGGACAAACTCGGCATGGCTATGCGTAATGATCGCGAGATTGGCATACTGGCCTTCAGCCATTTCCTCAGAGATCTCAATATTCAGTTGGTTTGCGGCCTGCAGATCAGACATAATGAACTTATTTCTGCAAAGGTAGCCCTGATTAAAAGATCTGGAAAATAAAAAAGCCGCCCCAAAAGGAGCGGCTTGATATGAAGGTTGTTTGGTTGTTAACGTGGTCCTACATAAGTCATCACTTCGTCAAACAACACCCGGATGTGTGGTGGAGCCGTGATAACGCTTGGCTGAAGCATGCGATACTTAACAGTCAGTTTCTTAGTAGCTGGATTGTATTTGTTCACACCAGTGGGATCGAGCTGACCTGCACGGGTATTGGAAACAACTCCGTAGCTGTTGGCCACTTCAATGACATTATCATTCTCGTCAAACTTGAATAATGGACTGAATGCACCATACACCGAACGGGCACCACCGCTTTGAATGGGATGGAAATCGCCAGGCCAGTAGTAGTCGTACATTTTCACCGCGTTTGATGCAGTTGTCACGAGTGCAATCTCAACAGGATACAATCCGGTAATAGCCGCACTTGCATAATCTACCATGGTACCTTCGAGCTTATAAACACCATCGTATTTGTTCTTTACAGAGATCTCAACCAGAACTTCATTATAATCTTTGCTGATACCGGCTCCGCCGGCATCAGACACTTTAAAAGCCAGGGCATTCCTCTTGCTGAAATCCAGGGTAGAAGGATCCAATTTGATGGTGATATACTTCACAAAATCGCCAGGCGCAAAATTAAGCACCCAGTTTCCACCTTCCTGTGTAACAGAAGGATCGAGGGTGTAGTTTGTGAACAGGCTAAGATTAGCTGAGTTTGCGGTATTGTAGTTGGCAATAGCGGTGTTATTGGGTGCTATCTTCACTTTCAATGGCAAATTAAGCTCGGCATTCGAGATCGCGTCACGCCTGACTTCAAGCACATTAAGGCTGACTGTACCTGGCTTTGCATCCAAAGCGAAGGCCCACAGCTCTTCCGATGCCTGAGGCAATTTGATCAACGTTTTTTCATTGTTCGTGATGCCCTCGTTATAATCTACTTCCTTGATACAGGACGCACCCATAACTACTATTGTAAGGAAAAGAAGGATCTTATTCATTGATTTCATATTTATGATTTTTGATGAACCTGCAATTTAAGTTATGGCCTATCCCACCACATCCTGGCGAACATAGAATTACTATTGTAACGGGCAGATGCTGTAGCAAAGTTAGCCGGGTTCAACTGGGGTTCGTTCGTTCCATAACTAAGCCTTCTTGGAACCTGGGTTTGGCCAGATGGCAGCGTAGTAAGAACTGGAAACCCTGTCTTCCTCCAAACGCTCCAGCCCTGGAGACCGTTGGGGTACCATGCAAGCCACTGTTGTGTAGCAATTTTCTTAGGCGCTTCACCACCCGCAAGAGCAACATCGGCATTAGCCAAATAATCGCTCAATGAGGTGCCGGTAGACAGTCCCCACTGTTCCCAACTGGCTGTAATGCCATTGGTGTACATGGTTCCAACGTTTTCTGACGTCCATCCCAGCTGGGCGGCCTCCGCCCTGGCAAGGAACATATGAGCGGCAGTGATGATCGGAACGGGAGATTTATCCTGTGCAACACTTGAATTCATCACTCTGGCAAAACTCGTATTGGCGTTTCCGAAAACGACTGCCTGGTCACGGGTGAGGCCATAAGGGAAGCCAATTGTTGATGTGCCCACGACCCTGTTACGCTGATCGCCCCTGGCATTCATCCAGTCAAGCAGCGTTTTAGTAACCGCATAGTCATCACGCTTGGTAACTACATAATAGTTATAAAATGGGTTCAGGTAATTTCCACCTGGATAAACCAATGCAGCATTATCCGCATTTGATGAAATAATCCCGGCTGGATCCGCCAGCGCAGCAACGAACTCAGTTCTGCCCAGTGTGGCATTTGCTTTCGAAATCCGAAGTGCTATCAGCATCCGAAGAGAACTGGCAAACTTTTTCCATTTGCTGACATCACCGTTGAAAAGGATATCTCCCCTTGGTGCCAAACCAGCGTCGAATTGGGCATTGGCTTCTTTCAGTTCCTTCAACAGATCCGTATAGATCGACTCCTGGGTATCATAAGGAACCAAACCATTTCCTTTCAGGGCACCTGAGTAAGGAATGTCACCCCAAAGATCGGTCAGGATCCAATAATTGTACGCCTTCAGAATACGGGCTACTGCGATCTGGTTCTTATTTGAACCATTTGCCGCTGCCAGTGGAGCCGTTACAGGATCCGAGTTATAATTTATGATATTCTGAAGATCGTATAAAACTCCGTTGTAGAAACCATCCCAGTTAGCCTGGGGATTATTATAACGGGAAATGTCTGTGTACTGTGTCTCTGCAAAATACTGGCTATACATACCCGCAATGGTGACTACGCCACCTGCATCCCAGGTACGATTTCCCATTGCCGATAATGCATTGGCCAGAAGTGCGGACGTAATAGGTGCCGTGGTCAGATTCGGATTCTGGTTCATGGTACCAAAATCCACTTTCTCGCAGGACGGCGCTGTAACCAGTGTGGCGGCTATTGCCGTGGCGAGTGCTATATTTTTTAGTTTCAATTTCATTTTCAATAGATTTAAATCAATTAGAAACTTAGTTTAAGGTTGAAGCCAACACCGCGTGTTCCGGGGAAATTGCCGTCTTCTCCATATGTATTTGATATTTCAGATGGATCAAAGTTCTTCGCGTCAGACCAGATCAACCATGCATTACGGGCAACCAGGGAGAAATGTGCACCCTGGAAGTATTTACCCAAGTTTCCGATCTTCTTAACAGGAATATTGTATCCGATGCTAACATCCCTCAGCTTCACATAAGACAGGCTGTGAACATATGGTTCAGCGATCTGATCGAAGTAGAAGTTGTGGAAGTAAGTCTGGGCGTCAACATACATGTCAACCGGAGTCTTCTGGTCAACAGAGCTTACACCGGTTACTTTCACTCCACCGCCATCAGCTACCGGAGTCCTTACATTGAATCCTTTGTCGTTCAGGGCTGCGGTCTTAGCCATCAGGCCTGAAAAGTGACCCCACATTTCAGACAGGGAGAAGAACTTACCACCCACTTGATAGTCAAGTGAGAAACCAAAAGTCAGTTGCTTGTATGCGATATTACTCAGGAAACCACCATTTACCTTAGGCACGATAGAACCCCAGTTCCTGAACTCGTCCCTGATGTATTGGCCTGTAGCAGGATTTACCAAAGGAATACCATCCGCATTACGCTTCATACCGCCACCGATCAGCTGACCCCAGTCTTTACCCTTCACCTGGAATGCGCGCGCCATCCTTGTGCCGAATGCACCACCTTCCAACAGGATCTGGTCCTGGCCATCCACGATTTCGCTAACAGGATTCTTGATCAGGTATGAGAAGTTGGTACTCATATCCCAAGTCCAGTTCTTATTAGATACCACACGACCATTCAACACGATCTCAATACCCTGCCTTTCCACTTTCGCAGCATTGATGGATGTTGATGAGAATCCGCTCACACCGCTAAGCGCAACGTTTACAGGGATCTTATCAGCTACTTCATCATAGAACACGATATTCAGACCGAGTCTGTTCTTCAGGAATTTGAAATCCAAACCAGCCTCGATCGTTTGGATCAAAGCACCCTGGAGTCTTGGATCAGGGAAGTTATTTGGCGTACTCATGAGGAAGTTAGATCCCCATGTGAAAGGATTCACGCTATATGCGAAGTTGGTTGCAAAAAGTCCCAAGCTCTCAGGCTTCTTACCCCAGCTACCGAATACTTTAGCAAAAGAGAACCAGGATGGCCTGTTCGGGAACAATTGCGAAACGATGAAGCTTGCACCAGCTGATGGGTAGAACAGGCTGGGCTTGCTTGGTGACAGGGTTGAACCCCAGTCCTGCCTTCCGGCAAAAGTCAGGTTAACGAATTTCTTATACTCAAGGTCAAATGATCCGAATAAGGAATTCACCTGCTGTTGCTGACGCGTGTTTCCCACGTTAGGGTTCGCCTTTGAATTGGAAATCGCATACAGACCGGGAACGTTCAGGCCCTGATTGGTGCTGGCAGAAATATCGTTGTATTTAAACGTAAAGATGTTGCCGCCGAACTGGGCTGCTACTGAGAAATCACCGAAAGTGTTGTTGTAGAAACCAATCAACTCATAATCCATCCTTTGAAGGTTGGTCGATGATGTGCTATATCCGCCGAGAACACCTGTCTGAAGGGCGCTTTCCTCAAGTATGCTTGGTGTAATACCTTCGTTATAGTTCATCAGCTGGTTGCGACGAAGCGTACCCCTGATCTTAAAATGCTGGTCAAGTTTGTAGGTAAGACCGATATCACCGAACATCCGGTTACGGTCCTGCCTATTGTTGATCTCATTGAAATACGAGAAGAAATTATACCAGTAGTTGGCCTTGTAGAAATTCTGGGGAGCAGCCGGATTATACCCGTCAGGATTGAATCTCATATTCCAGGTACCATAAGTACCAAAAGGGGACTTTATCCCTGACAAAGACTTCAGTTTGTCCATATCCGTGTCACGGTGGAACCACTGGTTAAATGAACCTTGTGAGTTGTTGGCATAACCGTCATCAAATACACCCTTGATGATGTTGCTGGAGAACGTCATATTCGATGCAATCGTAAAATGAGAACCTAAGTCAAAGCTTCCGCTCACGTTCACAGTATTTCTGGAAGAAGATGAATTAGGCAGTGCACCCTTAATATATTGGTTAGTGTATGACGCACGGAAAGTATAATTGCTTCCGCTCTTACCAAAACTCAGGTTATTGGTAGATGTTACACCTGTCTGCCAGAAATCCCTTGCATTATCTGGCTGCGGATTCAAAGGGGCTGTCTTATAAGAATCAGCATGTCCGGGGAACCAGGCATACCAGGGAATATGCTCCTGGCCTACCATCCTCGGACCCCAGCTGGCGTCATCTGTATAATCATGGAAATATTTGCCATCGAGCGCTTTCCACTCATTAGGCATACCGGCTTCCCAGTTGAACCGCATCAGGTCAGCTACACCACCACCTGCATACTCGTTTTGGTACTGGGGCAGGATATAAGCCCTGTCAATAGTAACACCGGTATTCACTTCAATGCCAACGCCGGTACCACGACCAACTTTCTTTTTAGTGGTAATGATGATCGCACCGCCCGTAGCCTGGCTACCCAGGAGGGCAGTTGCATTGGCACCTTTCAGAACAGTGATGTCTTCAATATCGTCCGGGTTAATGTCAAAAGACCCGGTGATGGTACCGTCAACCACATAAATGGCTGAACGCTCACCCAGTCCAAGACCACCACGAATACGAAGGAAAGCTTCTTCATCAAGCTTTGCCGCAGACTGGCTTCTTGTTTGAACACCGGCCACTTTACCGGCAAGTGCACTGTTAACGTTTGTCTGGCGAACGATGTTCAGATCCTCAGATTTGATTACCTGAGAACTGAATGCCGTGTTACGCTGCGACTTCTTAATACCGAAGGCACCTGTTACTACTACTTCCTCAAGTTCGCCCCGTGCCTGTGTCATTGTTGTGACGATCATGTTGCTGGAACTAACTGACTCTTCCACCAGTTTTTCGCCAGTGGCTGTAATCACCAGAATATCCCCCGTTTTGGCAGTGATCTGGTAGTTACCTTCAGCGTCAGCGACTGCGCTGGTCCTAGTTCCCTTAACTACGATAGAGGCAAATGGAACGTTTTCACCTTTGTCGTTCCTTACCTTACCCGTTATTTGTCGGTTTTGGCCGAAAGCCAATCCACATGATAGCACGAACACTGTCAACAGTGTCATCAATTTTCTCATGTTGCGTTGTTTTGGTTTTAAAATTCAAGGTTCAAATATAAGAATGTTCAAGTTTCTGTTAAATTTTTGTTTAATCTAACAACTAGAGGATGACAAAAACATGGGGTAAAATGCTGCTTTTCAATAAAACCAAGAGCAACCGCTGGCCCGTTGGCCGGGTAAAACTGACTAAAGGATTTTAAAGCCAAATAAAATTTTTCGAAAAAAATGGCTGTTTTTAGAATAAAACCACCATATTTTGAGAAATAAAATGAATTTAATTCATTCTAAGCCGTCCGCCACAAAATAATACATACTAATTTTTTCTAAATGTGAAAAACAAACTGGAAACGAGTGGTCCAACGGGCGGGCATTCCGTTAAAACTTCTGGATATTTTCAAATATAGATGCCAGTTGTGAGAAATCTTATACTGGGCATTTAGGTAGGACCTGGCACCCCACCCGTAAAATGCGGGGACGATATTATAGTACAACACATCGTTTTCAAAGCTATAAATCCTTGAATCATAGCTTTTTGTATCGAAAACCATGATGCGGCCGTTAAGACTGAACGGTTTGTCGATCGGTGACCAAAAAAAATCAGTCGATGTTAAAAATCCATGCTCCCTCTCCGACCCGCTGCTTAAGATCGATGTAAACTCTGCTCGGATCCTCCACTCCCATTCCAGGGTAGGCCGGAATTCAAAATGCAGCCTGCCGCCTGTTTTCTGGTATTCTGTGATCGTTTTCACCCTTCCCAATACCGCTGCCCCCGATTTCCGCTCAGCCCGATAGCGGATATATACCAGCGTCTTTTTGTCCGGCCTGTAACTTAGCTGAATAAGATGATCCCTGCCCCAGCCCGGTCCATCAACCCGATACCGCAGCCAGGGGAACCTGTAATGGTCGGCATAAGCATCCAAAGTCAACATAGGACGAATCCTGTAACTGAACCCCAAGTAAATACCCTCCTCGTTCGAGGGATCACTGGATTCTGTAAACGCATTTCCTTGAAAGGACCGATAGCCCCGCGACATCTTCCTGGCTACCAACGAAAAGTCCACCCGGGGATCCGCTGATACCATTACCCCCTGTAGCCCGGCGAGGTCACCCTGCCCGTCAACCGCACACTCGCCAAACAGATGAATATTCCTCCATGTGTTATGATATTGAATACCATAATTAGTGATCTCACGCCCCTTTGCGGCATACACATCATAAAGCTCACCGGCCCTCACCAAAGGAAGGGAGAACCGATGATGTATCACGTTGGCCGCTACTCGAAAAAAGCCACTCCTATAACCCAGCATCCCACCTGAAGCAATGTGCCCCAGGACATTCTTGTCAGCCAATTCATCCTCAGTACGGTGATATCCCGTATTCAGAAAGGAACTGACA
>Ga0315904_10001322_pt1 | contig 39048 bp, 27 predicted proteins | sample LakEriMetagenome_6_FD_203529 | JGI IMG/M metagenome (GOLD analysis project Ga0315904, IMG submission 203529) | Freshwater fungal communities from buoy surface, Lake Erie, Ohio, United States - Buoy 12 MA120 | ecosystem: Environmental > Aquatic > Freshwater > Lake | place: USA: Lake Erie, Ohio... | reverse complement strand
GAACACGCAGGGACCATGTGTCGGAGAGACTCGCCAAGGAGCATCGGCGAGAGTCGACTCGGCACCATCGAGATGGCGATCCAAGACCTCCTTAGCCAGTTCGCTGCGATTGCTCATGACCAACCACTGTCCGACGAATGCGAATACGGCACCATTGATCTGATGTCCCTGAATGCCGCGGTACTTCGCCGACTTGACCGCCCCCTCGGCCTGCTGCTCCTCACGATTCTGCGGCTGGTTGCTGCGCGCGAATTCCACCAACTTGGTCAACGTGCGTTGCAGCCACTTCGCGTCGCTGGTTCGTGCGAGAATCACGATACCGCGTCCTTCCGAATCGATCGCTGCGTACACTCCCCCAGCGGAGATCCGTTCGAGAAACGTTTCCAGCTTCATTCCCGTCGCCCACTCGGCGGCGAGCAGACCGGTCCTCGCGTTGAGCACATCGGGTGAGTTCCAGATCCTCGAGAACGGCTCGCTCTCGGCGATTGCGCGCCGCAACGGATGATCGAGCCATACGCTGGCGGGAGCTATTTGCGCATACGCCAATGCATCGGGCGGCAGCCAACGTTCCGCTTCTAACTTTGCCTTCGCAGGATCCAAAGTCTTAGCAGGTTCAGAGTCGACCTGGTCGACAGGGGGCTTTTCATTCTCAACCTGTTGCGCTAGGACGCTGGCCGAGATCGCTAGTAACACGAGCGACATTCGAAACAGTGGAACCGTCCCGCGGAAGACATTTGTCCAATGTTGGCTCAGCATGGCACTCCCTCGCGATCAGAAACTATTGAAGTCAACGTGTCGTCAACGCGTGATTTGGTCAGCGGGCTTGCGCGTCAGCACCGCAAGCATTTCTCGCAACTCTCGAACTTTCAGTGGCATCGATAACAGAACATGATGCTCGGAGATTTTGGCGCCACGAATGATGTGCTGCTGCCTTGGGTCCACCAACATGATCACTGGAATGCGTTTGGTGTGTTCCTGCTCAGACATCGTATTGAACGCTTCCAAAGCTTCATTCCCCAGATCGACCGCGCACAGGACCAAGCAGTCGACTTCGTTGACTTGCTCCGACCCGAAACGAGCCATGCCTCGTTCCGGACTGCTGAAGACGAGGACGCGATAGCCTCGATTCTTGAGCTTTTCACGAAGCAAATCCTGGAGATCGGTCTTGCTCTCGATGACCATCACGGTCTTCCCCTTGCCCTCTTTCAATTGCTCCGGATCGATGACTTGGCCGTCATCGCTTCGCTCAGCAGGTATCTCCGGGACATCGGGATTCTGAATTTTGTGCATCGCGAGTTCGATGTCAGCAAGCATCGCAGCGGGTGTCTGGTACCGCTTGTCGGGTTGAAACTCCATCGCTTTGCTGCAGATCGCATTGACCGATGCAGGCAAGCCCGGCTCGATTTCGTGCAATGGTTCGATCTGTATAAAGCGAGTGATGTTCAGTCGGTGTAGTCGATCGCGTGTTTCAAACAGAGGACTCTTGTTGCTAAGGATGTGATACATCATGCAGCCGACAAAGTAGAGGTCGCTGCGAGGGTCCCCTTTTCGGACCGACGTTCCGCGTTCGAGCGCCGCATAATCGATTGCCCGTGCGCTCGGGCAATCCGCAATCGCCTCCGGCGACGAAACATCCGCCAGGGCGGCCAACCCGAAGTCCACCAGCTTGCACCGTCCGCTGCTGTGAACGAGCACGTTCGACAGTTTCATATCGCGGTGTGAAATACCTCGCTGAGCGGCAAAGTCGAGACCCGAACAGACATCCTGGATCACCCGCAGAGCCTCCAGTGGCTCGAACTTGCCGCGGATCCTCAGGATCTCGCGGAGGGTTTCCCCCTCCACAAACTCCATCACTAGATAGGGAGCTCGAGGATCGTTGACGATTTCGTACATCGTCACGATGTTCGGATGACGCAACTCCAATCCCATACGACCTTCGCGCAGAAACTGCTCGATCTGCACCACCTGGTCTCGGTGCCGACGACGCAAGACTTTGACCGCGACCACCTTGCCGGTCTCGCGATGGACCGCGCGAAAGACGCGGGCAAACGTTCCCGAGCCGATCATGTACAGGACCTTGTACGGTCCATAAAAGTACCCAAGACGCTCCCCGGTCAACATCCGGTCAAGCTGGAAGTTGGTCAGGATTCCCTTCCGCAACAGGATCGATTGGATCTCGTCCATGCTGACCTGGTCGGTCCGCAATTCTCCCCAAACTCGGTCGATCTGTTGCGGAGTTGCCAACTCCAGATCAATGCATCGCTGCGTTAGAGAACGGGGAGTGAATTCCATGGATAATTTCGATGGCGGGAATGGTCGCGGCGACAGAGCACATCCTTGCTGATTCCCTCCATCCTACGCAAAGCTCGCACGAATCGCAAATTGCGAGTCCGGCGGACCGGCTCCGATTTACTCGGATTCCGGGGACGATTCGTCATTAAAATTCCCTTGGTCGCCATTGAGCTCACGGAGTTGCTCTTGGTAGCGATCGCGTTCCCGACGGGTCGCCTCCAAGTCGAAGACCAAATACTTCATGTCCAGTCGCAGCTGGCCGATCGATTCCTGGACCAATTGCAGGATCTTGCGCCGACGGTTGGTGCTGTCGACAACCCGTTGAAATGCCGGCTGAACCAGCAACCGCTGTTCGGTCGGCAGGGCCTCGAGTACCTTCTGCAGCTCGACCAATTCGATGGGAATATCATTGATCGCGTTCTCGCTGGTGTGGGCTGCGTTGCTCATGATGTCTCCTGAAGGTATCGAAGGTTTAGGATCTGTGGCTCGGGTGGGTGCCGATACTGAAACTCAAGAATTGCAGTTCCAGTGCCGAAGACCAGCGTGGTGTCGAAACATTCACCGCAAAGCATTGCCAGTCAAGGACTTAGGAAATTCTGCGCGATCGTTACCAATTTCCTGGCCGTCACAGCTTGTTGCGGAAATGCAACCGATTCTGATCTAGAGCCATGTTGCAACTCTTGATACAAGCAGGAGTTGCGTCATTTTCTCCGCGGATGCCCGGGATGTTGCAGGCTCTCCACTCACTTTTCGCATTTTGTTGCCGAAAGTCAACGCTCCGTCCACTTACGCCGGTTGCGGAGGAGATTCTGCGCCTCGCGGTCGCGATCCTTCTGCCCGTTTTTCTTCTTGTTGGCTTCTGCACAACTGCCCAAGCCCAGTTGGTGGAACCGTTCGATGGGGGGCAGCCCCGTTTCGTTCTTTGGAAGAATGATGCGAGGGCGGTTCTTGCTCGACCGCTCCGTTCCGAACCGGGTATCGAATCCCTCGAGCTTCAGGTGGGTCACGGCTCGTTCGTTTACCTCGCCTATCCGATCGACCCCTGCGGAATCATACCTGAGTTGAATGCGTCGATCCGTATTCGGAGTGCGGAACGGGGCTACCGCTTGGGTTTTCGGATTGTTTTTCCCCACGCCCGGCATCCCGCGACCCACGAACCGCTCGCCGAAGTTCTCCTGGGAACAGCCCACGAGGGGGCTGGCCGTTGGTCGACGTCCACCATCTCCGATCTGGTTCCCAAACTCGAGGAACGGCGGCGATTTCTTCGGCAACGCGAAGGACCCGACGTCGATCTTCGCGACCCCTACATCGACGCGGTGATTCTCAGCGTCTACGGCTATCCCGGCATCAGCCGAATCCAGGTCGATGACTTGCTCGTTGACGGCATGATTGCACCGGGCACCCCGGTCGAAGAGTCGGTTCCCTCGGTGGGCGGTCTGGCGGAGATTCCGATCAGCGAGCGACTGCGGGTCCTGCAGAATAAAGTGCCTCGCTGGATTCAGCATCAAGGCGAGAGCCTCGCCTATCTACAATCGCTTGGTTTCAACGCGATCATCGCGCAGCAGAATCACAACGGTTTGATTCTCGAGCAAGCTGCCGAAACCCAGATGGGAGTGATCATGCCGCCACCGACTACAGTGCCGCCAGAAAGCCAGGCCGAGCAATACCGCAGCGTCAGCGCGTGGTTGCTGGGCCTGTCGTTGAATCAATCGCAAATGGAAATCGCGCGGGACCGCGTCGCTGGTTTGTCTCGCCTTCCGCAATCCCTCGCTCGGCCCACTGTTGGCGAAGCGTGGGAGCTCTACGGTTCCTACAGTCGATTGAGCGATTGGATTTCGGTCCCGATGCCGCTCGCGACGACGGTCCGATCAAGCCAGGAGACTGCGGAGATCCTGCGGTCTGACCTGCGCCCGATCGCTGGGCGCCAGACACCGATCACTTCTCTTTGGACGCAAATGCCGAACGAATGGATCGCACAACGTCAGATGGCTTCTTCGTTGATGGGGGACGAGTCTGGGCGAATGCCCGATCATGATCGATTGCAAGCGCGCCTCCAATTGATGAGAAGCATCATGCACGGTGCGAGAGGGTGGATTTTCCGATCCCCCAGCCCCTTGGATTCCGGGGACGAAACATCGACGGTGCGAGCCGCCTCCTTTGCCGGGCTGAACCAAGAAATCGATCTCTTGCTCCCATGGATCCAGGCGAGCGAATCGAAATGGCGCACGATCCCTGTAGACTCATCGAATCATGCGGCGTCGATTCTCGAAACTCCCAACAGTCAATTGGTACTCGTCGTCGCAGCGGGTGCATGGGACCAAATCTGCAGCCCAGCACCAAATCCCAATCGCCTGGTGGTGACGCTCCCGGTCTCAGGACAGCCTCGCGAAGTTTATCGCATCACCCATGCGCAATTGGAACGTTGCGTTACCCAAACCACTACTGGCGGAGTATCGGTCGCGATCGATCGGCCGGGGCTTGTGGAACAACTGGTGACAGTGGTCGACACAGCCCCCATCACCTACTTGCGAAATACCTTGTCCCGACGGGCTGCCGAGCTCGCCGAAAACCGTATCGACATCGCAACCCAGACTCTTCAACTCGCACAGATGACGGTCGTTGCTCGCCAGATTTCCGAAGCGGATCCCGCGTGGGAACAGATCCGCCAGGCCCAAGCGGCCTCGAGAGCCGCGGCGAATTTCCTGGTCCGATCCGAATTCCCTCGCGCATGCCAAGCCGCCGACCAAGCGACGCTGCAAGCACAAGGCGTTATCCGAAATGCTTGGGACGAAGCGCTGTCGCAATTCCAAAGTGTTGCGAGCAGCCCTCTGATCGCATCCCCTTTGGGACTTCCGCTCCACTGGCAACTCGATCGCGCTTTGCAAGGCCGAGTCTGGGGAACGGTGCCAATTCCAGGCACACCATTCACGACTCTCGAAGCATGGAACGCGGCCGGATGGCATAGCGCGCATCGCCTCGAGGAATCGATCGACAGCTCCGTCGCCATCACGCGCAACGTTGGCCCCTCCGGTACTCCCACCATGCTGATCTCAGCCAAAAGCCGAAACGGTCAGCCGCTCCCCTCCGGATACGCTGGCGCGTCGATGCGAGTCACCAGCCCGAAAATTGTGGTGCCCAGAGGCGCCTTCGTTCATATCGAAGGTCTTGTGCAAGTCGAATCGGTCAAAGATCAATCGCAATCCGGCTTGCTGATTTGCGATAATTTTGGTGGCGAAGCACTCGGACAATTGGTCTCTTCCTACGACTCAAGCGACAGTCTATGGCGCCGCATCAGCCTCTTTCGACTCGCCACGCACGAAGACGGTCTGGAGATTTATCTGGAGCCACGCGGACAAGTCCAAGCGGCCGTCGCGGACCTGAGTGTTCAAATCATCATGCCCGCCCAAAATCAGAATCTGCCCGTGAGCACCGCGATCCCCACGTCCATTTCACCACCGTAGCTACCATCGCCAGATGGTGGTCGCCTTCCGTCGGCCATAACTAACGAGCCGCGGAAACCTCACCACCATGCCGTACCGTCGACCGCTTAACCTTACCAAGCCCGCGCGCTGGCGAACAAAGACTCCGTTGCATCATTCTGAAAACGAATCCACTTCGTCTTTTGCACATTCGCAAGCAACGGAAGTCGCTCCTGGGTCGAGACCACGACTCCTCCGGGTTTCTCGATCGTCACCGCGAACGCGGTCGGTTGATTGACCAGCAACTTCGCTTGGATCGGAACGATCGTTTCCTCAGTCGACGCGATATCGAACACGCCGCCATCGATCGGCTCGTCGTCCCGCGATGGGTCGATGATCCACAATTGATACTGCTCGACCGTCGGATCGTTGACAGGCATGCTGACAAAGCGCATGAATCCTCGCTGCAGTTTATTGCTCCAAACGATATCCCCGATAACCTTTTGTCCCAAGGGAGTTTTTCCATCTGCCCATGGAACCTGGATCACGTCCGGGGCGCTCGCCATGAGCGAATCCCTCGTCCAGGTGGGGACGGCGGGTGGTTCGATTTTTTGCCCCGACTTCTGCCAGAAGGCGATCGCCAGGATAGTCGCTGCGAGACAAGCTAACCAAGCAACGGCCTCTCGCAATCGCCCCGTGGAAGACGATGACCTCTCAGTCGTTCTCAGTTCAGTCGTTCTCAGCGTGGGCCTGGTGCCCATCTCTGCCACGATGGACCTGCCCGAATGGGTGATGGAAACGCGAAGTTTCTCAGGCAACGATTCGTTCGGATCGATCGATGCGAGCGAGACCGTCGATGCGAGTCTCTCCAACTCATTCAACTTTTGCTTCCGCTGATCCTCGGGCAAATCGCGCAATTCCCGATACTCCTCCTCGGACAAATCACCCAAGACAAACCCCGCTAGCTGTTCATCGAATGCCGGTTTTTTTGAATGGTTCATGATCGAGCCTCATGCATGGGGCCATCCAACGGGCGATTCACGCAGTCACGGAGGAAGAGCAGACCACGTCGAGCGTACGACTTGACGCTCCCGAGCGGTATACTCATCGATGACGACACTTCCTGATGCGACATGCCTTCCTGCAGCACGAGGGTTAAAACTCCCCGCGTATTAGCCGAAAGTTGGTCGAGGCAATTTCGGACCTTCGCCACCTCGTCGGCGATCTCCAAGGAATCCGAATTGCTTCCCACGACCTCTTGAACCGTCCGGTCGTCCAAGCTCATCACGGGGGCAGTGTTCGAGCGTTTGCGGATTCGATCGACCAGGCGTCGCCGAGCGATCACCGAAATGAATGCGACCTCGGATCCTCGCTCTGGTCGGAACGTCGCAGCATTCCTCCAGAGTTCCACGAAGATCTCCTGTACGAGATCTTCGGCATCATGCGAACTGCGAGACATCTTTTTCGCGATGGACCAGACCAATCCTCCATAACGATCCACGAAACGGTCCACTGCGGAAACATCCCCCGCTGCGATCGCGGGCAATAAGGGAGGACCGTCGAAACGCAAACCAGTTCGCCCGGTTTCGTTCTCGGCGTCCGCTGGTTGATCACAACCTGGATCCATTTGTAGTGCAACGGAGAGAGAAATCATGCTCAACAGCCTATCCCGACGTCTCGCATGAGACGCCGGGATTCACGGAACACACGCGACAGAAAATCCCACTATTCCTGGGACGCCAACTGGGTGTACATCTGATCGATACCACGGCGTAGAACCCACGCTTTCTCGGTGTTGCAATGGGTTTGATCCGCTTTGGAAATCACCCTCGACATGTGCGTCTTCATCGAATCTGAAAGGGATGTCGACATCAGTTCGTTCATCGTTGATCGATACAGCGATGCGCACTCGGAATGATGACCCGCGTTGAAGAGCGGTGCGCCCTTGGCGACCGCATCCTCCAACCGTTGACGAGCATCAGCACCTTTTGGCGGTGGCAGAATCACGCTGTCGATGACATGGATGACTCCGTTAGAAGCGTCGATGTCTGTCTTCAGGATCTTCGCGTCCTGGATTCGCGGCATGCCGTCTCGCAACGAGATCGCAGCAGGAGCACCCTGCAGGGTCTTGATCGCCTTGCTGTCGAGCACCTTCTCCGAGTAGACGCGACCTGCAACCACGTGATACTTGAGAATGTCCGCGAGCTTGTCTTTGTTCTCAGGCTTGAGGAGCGTTTCGACCGTTCCGGCCGGCAACTTCGCAAACGCTTCGTCAGTTGGGGCAAAGACCGTGAACGGTCCCGCACTGCCGAGGACTTCGGCCAATCCAGCGGCGTTTGCTGCGGCGAGCAGGGTCTCAAAAGTACCAGCGGCCTTGGCTGTTTCGGGAATCGTCTTGCTGCTCGGAAGGATGACCGAATCGATCACATGGATCACACCATTGTCGCAAAGGATATCGGTGGTTACGACCTTGGCGCCATCGACCTTCACACCGTCATCCCCAAATTGGACGTCGATCCGTTGGCCATTGACAGCAACGGCGCCGCGTAGCTTGATCACGTCCTTGGCTTGAACTTTGCCAGCAACCACGTGATACGTCAGAATGTCGGTCAGTTGCTTGCGATTTTCTGGCTTGAGCAACTCGGTGATCGTCTCGGGGGGCAACTTGGCAAACGCCTCGTCGGTTGGGGCGAACACAGTAAAGGGACCAGATCCCTTGAGAGTTCCTACCAAATTCGCTGCCTTGAGTGCAGCAGCCAGCGTCTTGAACTGACCCGCCCCGACGGCGGTGTCCACAATATCATCGGCCTGACTCATCGCAGGGAACAAACCCACCGCTGCCAACGCCAAAACCCTCAACAATCCGAACTTCATCATTCTCTCCCTTGAGTTTTCCCTCGAACCTGGATTCACGGCAACCCGCCCCAATAGTATGGAGGGCGATCAAGTAGCCTCGACACCCAAGGAATTCGTTGGGGATTCGGGATCGGATGCAAAAAAATCGGAGAAAGGTGAAGAATGGGAGGAAGGGGAGATGGTGGGACCTACGAGCAAGCCGCGATGGCTCGGTCCAAAAGCTCGGGATCGACATCCCACCACCGCTTGAGCGCCACCAGGGCAGGCTTGAGGCTGGGGTCCGCATACATTTCCGCGGCCTCCACATATAGTTCACCCACCTGATCGGACTTCAGACACTCCACCAACTTGGGCACGCCTCGCGGTTCTTTCCGCTTGGCCAAGCCAACCGCAGCCTCGCTCCGGGTGTTGAAGTCCGTGTCCTCCATACGCTCGAGCAATGCGTCGCGCAGTTGCGCATTGTCCTCGTCGGTCATCGATAACGAAAACGTTGCCCAATCGCGAACCTGCGGCTCCGAGTCAGCCAACAGCCGCATCAAGGTTTCGATCGTCTTGTGATCGGTTTCGGGATCGCTCACGTTGGGGATCGGCAGCCCCCATGCCACCCGCCATCGAATGTCCTCCGACGGATGCTGGGCCAACGAAATCAACCAGGCCGCACCTTCGGGGACTTCGCGAAAGTGGACGGCGCTGATCAGCGATGTGATGACCTCGTGATCCTTTTCGGTCCCGATCATCGAACGGATCATGGCGATGGCTTCGTCTCGGTAACTTTTGCCGTCCTCACCCAACTGGGCCAGAATCGATACACCGATGGATCGACAAAACGGATCGCTCTCGCCACACCATGCGAGCGCCTTTTCGAGAACGCTCCGAGTCCCCTCTTTCCGCAAGGCGAACACATGTTCCCACGTGTCCTCGGACTCGACATCGCGCGAAGCCTCCATGGCATCCCAGTGCTTTTGTTCGAGTGGTTCGTTGGTTGGCCGATTCATCCGTGCTCAAGAGTCCCGCAAAAAATGAAACGCTGGTTTTTTTGTACAACAACACCGCGAGACATAGCATAGTGAATCGGTCCGCGTTTGTGTTCAAAGAGTTCGAAAAAGTCACGATGAGGAGATTCGATCTCCTATGCCTCGGTCGAACCCGGTTCGTAAACTTAGTTGCGTTATTTGGATGACCAAGTACTACGCCAACGCGCATTGCTAGCCAAGATGGCCCGCCGATGGATTGTCAGGGAGTGGCGGGTTGCATCAGTACTAATTCACAAACCATGTAGGCAAGATTGATGCAGCTGTGGGCGACGACTGGGCCTAGCAAACGGCCTGTTCTCAGAAACCAATACCCCAACACCAATCCGATGATTGCTGCCATCGCGGCACCATAGACCCCTTGGTAGATGTGGTAACCGCCGAAGAGAATCGCTGGGACGACGACCGCCAGAATTGCACTCCCTGTGAGTTGCCGGATCCGCACGATCAGATAGCCGCGCATCACAAGTTCTTCAGCAGCGCTGTTGAGCAGCACGGCAATCAAACCACTCACCACAATCGCAAGCCAGCGCTCGCTACCGAGGGAAAGTGATTCAGCGTGAACAACTCCCGATATCTGCACGCCTGTGGAAATCGTAATCGCTCGCTCCAGCAGAAATAGCCCAATGCCAGCCGCGAGTCCCAAAAGTGTATCTCGTCCTGCCTTTTCCCAGGTAATCCCAAACGGCCTCAAGGTTCCATGCACGACAAGCGTCGAAAAAAGACAAGCGATCACGACCATGGATTGAAAAATCAGATTGGTATTGTCAGGCAGGGACAGAAAGCTTACGGAGGTGGCGGACTCTCCTGCGTCAGGTCTGGTCCACTCGCTATACGCCCAATACTGGTAGGGAAAATAAGCGAAACACAACACGACTAGGCACTCGATGATCAAGAACCACTGAGACTGAAGAAATCGTCCGCCAGCGGGACTCACATCGCTCTTCGCAGACTCGACTATTGCCTGGCACACTTCCTCCGAGAGGCTCGGGTCCGAGACCGCGGGAACGTCCACGTAGCGCCGACAGCGAGGACAGTTTTCGACACGCCCTGCATTCTCACCCCCGATCGCAACCAACTCTTTGCAGTTCGTACACCGAAAAACAATCCAAGAATCTTTCCCGGCTTCGATGCGTTCCGCTCTGCCTTTGCGCCACAATTCTAGAGCCAGGCGAGCTTGCTCGACCTGGTCTGCAGGCACCTGAACCTTGATTCCGCCGACCGCGCCCGTGAGAAACCAGTCCATGGCGATTAGGTTGGCATTTTCGGTCACACAATCGATTCCGTTTTCCGCAAGGATAGCGACCGCCAGATTCGCCTCGTGGACGGAGTCGAACGCATCGAGGGTGATGAACAACGAGGAGGGCATGGTCGGCTAATCGAGTTCTTCGAGTCCCTGGAGTTCGGTGCGCAATCGGTGCAAGACGCGCGATCGGGCTTTGTAAACCGCCCAACGAGACAGTGACAACTCCTCCGCCACCTCGTCGGGGGATTGGCCGTCGATAACCGTCCGCCAGAAGGCTTGCCATGTCGTCGGTTCAAAGCTGCTGCGTATCAGCGCGATCGCCCGGCGAACCACCGCTTTCCGATCTGCCGCAGCATCGGCAGCAGGAGTCGACGCTTCATAGGATGACGACGCCCAGGCGTCGTCCGCGACTGCTTGAATCCGTTCCATGTTGGTGCTGCCACCTCGACCGTCGCAGGGATCCTGCGCGCCGCGGGCGAGGTCCGCGGCCTTGTTGCGGGTGATCGTCCACAACCAACCTCGAAATGTCGCACCCGGCCGGGTCCCATCGAAACGGGCAATACTCGTCGCGACTGCCGAGAATGTTTCCTGGGTCACATCCGCTGCATCATGCGGTGGCAAACCATGCCGCCGGCCCCAGGCATAAACCAGCGGGCCGTAAATCTGGATCAGCCGCTGCCAAGCGGTTGCATCGCCAGCGACCGCCCGACCTATCAAGCTTGGGGACGCAGATTGCCAGCTACCGGATTCGGTCGAGGTCATGGTGTCCAACGTTTCCGATGTTTCTTTTAGGCGGCCTATTTTTCTGCGACATCCCAGGATCGCCTTTCCACGAAATTCAAGCATTTATACTAGAGGACTATGAACATGATTGCAAACAAAGAACCATGCCTGGATTCGGACATGCTGGCGGATCTGTTGGCCGGACGCCTGCCGCCGGATCGGTTCGCCGACGCTCTTCAGCACGTGGAGTCTTGCGAGCGATGCGCGACCGCAGCCGATGCAGCCGGTCACGAGTTGTCGAGCGTCTGGATCCATCGAGTCCTCCAGGACACCAACGCCCCGTCCTTCGACGATGAACCGGAATGCCACGCCGCGATCGGCAACCTCCTTATTCAGCCGACTCTCAACTCAGCGCAGCCGCACGGTGTACTGCCGACCGCGACGCTCGGTCCCTATCGATTACTAAAGTGGCTGGGGACCGGAGGCATGGGCTCGGTGTACTTGGCTGAACATCAGCGACTCAAGCGGATGGCTGCGATCAAACTGCTATCGCGCGAAAAACTACAGCAATCCGGTTGGCTCGAGCGGTTCAATCGCGAGATGACCTCCATCGCGGCGTTGGAACATCCCCACGTCGTTCGAGCCATCGACGCAGGGGATGACAGCGGCTGGCATTATCTGGTGATGGAATATCTGGACGGGGCGGACCTGAGCAAGGTCTGTCGGCGCATGGGGGAGATTCCGCTGCAGACGACCTGCGAATTGATCCGGCAAGCGGCCTTGGGACTCAGTGCCATCCACGCGATGGGGATGATTCACCGCGACATCAAACCATCGAATTTATTTCTCACCCGATCCGGCACCGTGAAGCTCCTCGATTTGGGATTGGTATTGTCCGGAGATTCCCCTTTAGCTACCGACGAGCGGTTGACGACCGTCGGGCACGTGATGGGGACGCTTCCCTATATGGCGCGCGAGCAAGTGCTCGATGCCAGCGGCGTCGATTGGCGTGCGGACATCTACAGTCTCGGTGCCACCATGTTCCGGCTCCTCACAGGCCGAGCTCCGTTTGGGCCAGCGACCCATCTGGCCCAGATGATTCACGCCATCAGCAACTCGCCGTGTCCATCGCTGAAAACACTCAAGGCCGATGCGCCGCAGGAAATCATCCAACTCGTCGATCGCATGCTCAGTCACGAACCAGCGGTCAGGCCGCAGTCGGCGGACGAGGTAGCGCGGTTGCTCGCCCCGTTTTGCGATGAAGCGTCACCAAAAACATTGATTCGAACCGCGATTCAGGTTCCCGACGATGCCGACGAACGGCTCAGCAACGCGATGCAACCGCATCCGCCTTTGGCTGTCGCAGATGCCAACGGAGGATCGGGACGATCGAAATCGCGATGGCCCCTGTGGATCGCTGCTGCCGGTGCGCCGCTGGCATTCTTGGCAGGGATCCTGATCATGGTCGCCACCGACAAGGGGACCTTGGTCATCGAATCGGACCAACCCGGAGTCTCGGTGACGGTCAGCCAAGGTGACCAGGTGATCGAATCATTGCGCGTCGAGCAGGATGCCAAGTCCCTCCGCTTGCAGAGTGGCAAGTATCGCATTGAACTCACCGGTGTCGACAGCGATGCGCTGGAGGTCAGCGATTCGTCGGTCCTGCTGATGCGCGGCGACAAGCAGGTAATCAAAATCAAACGCCAGTCCACAGCGGCGATCGCCGTGGAAACCGGCCAGCGCGAACCAACTGGGAGTTTGTATCAGGGCAAGTCGTTCTCGGCATGGATGGAAGTGCTCGATCGCGAGAAAGACATGGGCATGCTCTCGCAAGCCATGATCGCATGCAATTTATTGGCAGAGACCGATGCGCAGAGAAGTGCTGCGGCCAAGAGTTTCTTGCTTTTGGCTAGGCAATGGGGTGGAATGTTCGGTATCGGTTCGCGACCAACCGAGGGGAAGGCACCGAATAATCCCTCCCTCTGGTTTATGTTTGAACTCGAGGAGAACTTCAGAAATCTCATTGACGAACCGGGATTCAGCGCGATCATCGAGGAATTGGAGACTGGAAATGAACGGAGTGTACAGGCATGTGCTTGTCTACTCGACAAATATCGAGGCCCATTCCGCATGTATCTAGATCAGTTGAATGGTACAGAGCATGGGCGAGCCCAGTTGGTCCGCTTAGACATCGCGTTGGGGAAACGTATTGAAGAGCTGAAAATTCCAGTATCGTCGGTACTATCCGATTATTTGGTCCGTTCGCGAGTGCACGTCCTCGACGTCCTGGGTTCCGACCTTGCGAGCGAACCGCAGATCGTGGCCTGGGCTCAGGAAATGGTCGCGCAGGCCGATCATGTGACGGAAGCACAGGAAAGACTCCTGGACGGTAATGGTCGAGGCGGAATGCGGCCAAACTTGGACCTTCCTAGAGTGGACTTAAACCAACCTTCCTTGGATTCTTCGACCTCATTGATAATCAGCCGAACTCAGCGAGGTTACCCCGGGAAAAGCGTGGTGCTCGGGTTGATGTTGCCTTTCGGTAGGAAAACGGATTCACCGAATCGAGTCGTGGAAGCGTTCGCTCACGTAGCGCGCGAGCATCCCGAGGCAACCGCAACAGCCATCATCACGCATTTGAAACTTCCAACTCTTCTCGCAGCGAATTGGTATGAAGACTCGCGACATACAGAGGATGATGCCCGTTCATCTATTGCCAAGTCCGTACTAATGACTGCCGATACTGATTCCTTGTCGGTGATTCCACGCCTTGCGAACGCATGGATTTCGAATTATCCGATGTGCATTTTCAGCAAAGAGGATCTCGAGGAGTTGCTAGTGCATTTCGGGAAACGATTGACGCGGGAGGCACCCAGCCAAGAAGATGAACAGAAAAAGAGACGATACGTGTTCGCTCTCCATATCTTTTCGACTCTCGGGTTGCCCTTTGAGATGAAAGATGGGGTTCAGCAGGTCGATCAAACGGTGTGCGACTTCTTGGTTGGAGAACTGACGTCGGGTTCGGTGGAAAAGGATAGCACGGTCGAGCGTCTTCCTTTGTTTTGGACGATGGGAGGACCGGATTCCAAAGAACTGTGGTCGTCGGAGGATACGCGTTTCGCCATGCAGTCGTTGCTGGCGCGTTATCCGGAGAATATGATCCCTCCGTACACTGCTGCGATTGGTAGGAACCCGTATATGGCTTTGCAAATGGAGTTCATTCCTCCGCTTCTCGAAGCAATCGCTGCTCATGAAGGTGGTGATCAACGCTCGCTTCAGATGAGTTTGAAGAACATGCAATTGAACTACGATGAAACGCATGTTGAAAACATGAGTCGGTTTCTCGGATCGGACGAGAGCAAGTCCATCCTGGCAGACCTGGATCGCGCCTACCAGCAGGCTTTTGAGAAAACGATTGCAGATTTTCAAGTGCGAAAGAAAGATACACAGCCACTGCTGCTCACCAGATGGCTCCTCGCGCGGCATCTGAAACACGACGTCACTCAGGAAAAAGGATTTGTTGAGGCTTTAGAAAAAACGCTCAAGGCTTCTCGGTTGTCGTTGGATTTGCTGCTTTTGGCGTCTGAAACGCTTGGATACGATGCGATTCCAATGCAAGCCATCACAGCAGCCGAAGCACAGATCTCCGCAAGTGGTAAATGCGATGAGATAAAAAGGCTGATCCAAGGCCTGCATGCATCTCGTCCGGAGGAGTTTTGTGAGTACTTCTGTAGGTATCTGGAGGTGCGGGCAGAACAGATTCATGACCCCAATAATCAGGGAGAATTCCTCGTAGGAATTCTCTCTGATTTGTTTGGCGGATTGAATTCGACTTGCAAATACTGGTACCACGACATCATTCGTTTGCTGCAGGCGAATGAAAAGACGGGGGAGCGGACGAATGAAGTATGCCGAAAAATTCTTCCTTATCTCTATCTCATTGATTCCCAGGTGATGGATGAGTGGCAAACCCTGCTTCCACCGGAACCGTAATGGCGACGGCCGCCAGGCCGGCAAAAGTGAGCTTGAGGCGCTAGCCGAGTTCGTTCGACTTGGAAAAAATCGGCTAGCGCCTCAGGCTCATAGAAACGAAAATTGACTTTTTCGGCTGAGTCCATCGCAAAGCCTCTGAGCTTGCCACCCGGTGGATCCACCGCCAGCCAAGAACGCTTGCAGCATGTCTCAACCGGTCTAAAAAACTGCGACCAGTAAACTCCTGAACGTTCTATCCATCGAGTGATCTGCAGCTGACCTTTTTGCCAGCATTGTGAAAGCGGGCTATCTTTGTCGATTGTATTACCGGTGACTTCAATAGTGTGCGTACAAGTCTCAGCTACCCAGCAAGCGTTCCCAAGTCGCGTTCGATCATGTGTTTTGTACATTTGCAAGGACGTCCAAAATGATACACGCTCGAGACATTTGGCTGCATTCGCTGTTCCTGTTGTTCCCGTTAACGGCTCAGGCGACCGGGCCGACGGATACTCCGTGCGACCATCCCCAACAGGCATGCTTCGAACCCTCGGTTCTGGATTGCCTACCGCAGTCCAAAAGTGCGAGTTGCAATCGAGATTGGCGACTTCGGTCCCCTGCCATGATCGGAGATTTCTACGGCGGAAGCCTTGGATTCGGTGCGAGTACCGTCCAAGATCGACTCATTGTCCTTGCGAACGACCTCGATGCTCCGCTGGTGCTTCCAGGAGTGAATTCCATCCTGACAATCTCCGAACCCGGTCCGGTCGGGATCTTTAGCTCGTCCCTCGGTTCCATTCAGCAATTGCAGGGTTTGCTCCGTGCTGGCGCCCCCATCCCTCCAGGAAGCTTGGCAGGGACCGTGAGTGACAACGCCGTGTTAACCACAACCCAAACCGTAGGTCAGATTCAAACACAACTAGCCAGCACGTCTCTGCCGTTTGACATTATCGTGCTGGTCCCGCCTCCAGCCACCTATGATCAAGCCGTCTCCGGGGTCTTCTCGGCTCGCAATACGATCCCCGGTACAACTGCATTCAACACGGGAAACTCGGGCGCTGTGATACAAGGCGGAATTGATACGCTCACCGGGGGCGAAGACCTCGACGCTTATTATTTTTACGATTACGTCGTCCGTTTTGACACCGCGTTGGCAGATGCAGCTAGCGGCGGGGTGGGTCGAATGAAAATAAGCGAAGCAGGAACAGTTTTGCCTCAAGATCGTTTTTTCTTCCGGTACAGCTATCTCGATAATGTGCGGTTCAGTCATGGCGGTCAGCACCTCAATCGCTACTTACCCGGTTTCGAGAAAGCGTTGCTGAACGGTCTAGCCAGCATCGAAGTCCGCACGCCTTTTGCGGCGAATACTGCCACAGTTTCCACCCTCAACGGGGATGCCTTTACGAATGACTCGCAAACTCGCTTCGGCAATCTCACTACGTACCTGAAGGGGCTTCTCTTGAACAATGGCGTTCTCGCGGTATCAGGCGGTCTGGGGGTCGTGGCCCCGACCGCATCGGATATCCGCGTGAGTTACGCAGATGGGACGCCTCTACTCGAAGTTGCGAACCGAGGTGTTCGCTTGCAGCCATTCCTCGGAACCTTGTTTACACCCAGCAACCGCATATTCGTACACTCATTTTTCCAACACGACGTCGCGGCATCCGGCAATCCAGTATTTCTGAATTCGCTTGGAACCGGATTGTCACAAGCCGGAGTGCTGACCGACGCACCGATGATGTTCCTCGATGTTGGTGCGGGATGCTGGCTGTATCGCGACAATGCCGGCAAAGGACTGACAGGTATCGTGCCGATGTTGGAACTGCATCAGAATTTGGGACTTCGTACCGGCGATACAGTTTCTGGCGGACCCTTCCAAGTTGGTGACTTTACCGGGAATACGTCTCTGACCAATCTCGTTGTTGCTACTACCTTGGAGTTTGGTCTCAGAACGCAATTGACTGCAGCATATGTCGGCCCTATTGGAGGTGGAGTCGACCGTCAGTTCGATGGGGCCATGACACTCATGTTGAACCAGACGATGCGATAAAAACAAACTGCTTAAGAAATGCACACAACCGTTTCGACCAGAGGTCTATTGCGACTACACCTGTACGTATCTCGAAAAAAATACTGAGATCATCAGGCAGTGATAAGCCTCGATTCCACCGAACCCCTTGTTTCTAACTTCGACTGGGGGACACATCCCTATGCCTGCATCTTGGCTGGCGCGCCCCTGAGTCTTTGACGACTTGCGATCGCAGTCATGCCAAAGTTTCGTCTGTTCCAGTTCCAATTGCCGGGGATCGATACGCTCATGCGGTATTTTCTGCATCAACAAGACGGGCTCGGTACGACGACACGCGCCGATCGGCCAAGAGAGTTGATTTCCAGCGGCAGCGTTCCTCCCCAGTCGCCATCGAGTTGATAGCTTCCCCGCGTTGCACAATCCCCTTCGGACATTGGCGTTGGATCAACGGATTCGACGCGCAGCCCCGTGGTTTTCCATTCGGTCCAGGAACTCGCGCTTCGATGCCGACCGCAAGCCACGAGCCCGTAGTGCCACAAGCCTCGACCGAGCCTTCCTCCGCGAAAAGCCCCGACGTCGAGCAAACCATCGTCACACCGCGCATCGTCCAGGATCGAGATACCCGCCGCGTACTTGGGGACATTGAATGCGAAGAGCCAATTGACGATGCCGCGGTCTCGCCAGTTTCCCTCAAGATCGCGCGTCGAAATACGAAACCGAGGCCAACGGTATCCCCAGAGCGCTGACAGGATCGACCAGCGATAACTCCAACGTGTGACATGGGACGTGCGCCTGCGATGCACCTGCCGAACGACCTCGGCATCGAAACCGACACTGGCCATGAGCAACATCGGCTTGCCGTTGGCTTCAAATAAGTCGATCGGTTTCGTTTGCAACCGCTCGATCATGGCGACGGCGAAATCGAGATCGAGGTTAACGCCCAAGTACTTCGCGAGCAGGTTCTCTGAGCCCAACGGATAGAGCGACAATGGCACATCATGCGGAATCACACTCAGGACGAGCGATGCGGTCCCATCTCCGCCGGCGGCGACCACCGTCCGGAGCAAGCCTTGATCGCGGAGTTGACGCGAACGCTGCGCCATGGCATCGATGTCGGTGAAGAACTCCGTTGGAAAACCAGCCGACTCCAGGGCTGCACGCAGAGCGTGGGCCGATGAGAGTCCGCTTCGCGCACCCGACTTGGGGTTGGCTGAAATAACGATGGTTCGCGGATCGGTCATGAAATCGGGTCCAGCAATGCAAAGAGCGATCGGTGAATCCACCGATCGCTCCTGTAGCTTACCCGCGAATCGATCCAGGCTGAGAGCCCCTATCGATTATTTCTCGAGCAGTTTCTTAACCATCTTCTTGAGTTCGCTGATCTCGTCTTTGAGTGCAGCGATTTCCTTCTTGAGCTCGTCCCTATCCGACGCATCCGTCGCGTTGAATGAGGAGAGGGGCAAGCCATTCAAGAAAACGCCTTGTTGCGGCAGCAACTCCATTTCCATGACGCTGACGTCCGACTCCTCGGTCTTGACGGGTTTGATTTTGATCTTCTTGTCGTTTCCATCACGGCGGAGCATCAGCACCAGAGCCTTATCCGACTCGCCCGCTTCTCGAACGACTCGCTGAAGTTGGGTGAAATCCCTCAGGCCCTTGCCATTGACCGAAACGATCACGTCACCTGGCTCAATCCCCGCCTTGCTGGCTGGCGAATCGTCCATGACTTGCTCGACAACCATCCCTTCTACTTGCTCATCGTCATCTTCATCGTCCTCGTCGTCGTCCTCGTCTTCATCATCATCGTCATCCTCTTGTTGTTTCTGAGCGAGAGAAATACCGATTCGATACGAGGGGCCGGTTCCTACGCCGAGTTGGAATTGTGGCCCCCCGAGTTGTAATCGTCCTTTGAGTTTCCCTTCAATACGATTTTGAAGATCTTCCATGTTGAGTTGGATGGACGGCATCATTTTATTCGCTGGCAAACTTTTACCTAGTTGTTCCGCTGCTTCCTTGGCGGCATTCGCCGCAGCTTTACCTGCTTTGGTTACCTCCGCGGTGGCTACCGAAGCATGAGCCAGCGCCTCTTCAACCTGGGCAAGGATTTTCTTCTGGGATTCTTCGGGCAATCCCGAGTTTTTTAACTGATTGCGAATCTGATCGAGAGCCTTCTCGGACTTCCCGCCATCGTCGCTGACCACGACCGTCACGGTCCGCGTTGTCTGCTGGGCCTCCTCTTGCCCTACCACCTGCACTGCCCCTAGGAACGGCAGCAGAGCCGCGAACCACACTCGCCAACCACCACTCATCCAATTCATCGTGTACTCCCTTTGAGTATCTGTCCGTACTCAATCAAACGAACTCTCGAAACTTTACAAACCAACCGGCTTGAGGGCCACATTGTGCACAGGGACGACAATCTGGCGACCATCATTCAAACGTCCGGAGTAGAGCCGTGGCTCCCACTCCATTCGATATCCTTCCCGTTTCATTTTCTGCTGAAGCTTTGCCAACTCCTGAGCATCCCGATCCCAAAGCGTTCTCGGGTCGATTTCGCTGGCGTCGACGACCGGAATTTCCAAAGGTGTTCCCTCCGAACCGCCCGTTCCGGTCAGAACCATTTTCATCGGCAACTTCCAATCTTGCCCGGATCGCGGACCAGCATTTTGGTTCGCCGATCCGAGATGCTTGTCATCGTTCCGTTGCGACGCGATCCGAGTATCGGCGTTTCCCTCGCGAAACGATCGCAGCAGCATACCGCTAGCCAATCCGACGCACAGCAGAACACTCGCGGCCAAGGCCGTGAACCACGGCGATCCGAAGAAACCTTTTCTTCCCGACGATGTCACAACCGAAACCGGCGCCGAAAGCAGCGTCTGCGGAGCGACCCGAAACGCCGGTTCGGTTGCCTTCAACTCGTCCTCAACCTTGGCAGGAAACGAGTCTCGCTGCAGTTCGCGGGACCACTGCTGCTCCTCCAGGAGCGCCAAGGCGAGGGACCGCCACGCTCGCGCATCTTCGCCGAGCGATTGGAGAATCGCTGCCCGAGCGGCGTGATCAAGCTCACCATCGACAATTCGCTGTAAATCCAACGGGGACATGATTTTCTTCCGTACGAAAAACGAACTTGATTCGCGATCGTTATTGGGGGTCTTGCACGGCGGCTCGCAGTGCCCGTCGGGCTTTGAGTAACCGATACTCGACCGTTTTCATCGAGATTCCCAAATACTCCGAGAGTTGCTGGTAACCCCAGCCTTCGGTGTACTTGAGGAGCAACAACTGCCGATCCAGAGGGTTCACGCGACTCAACCCCTCGGAGAGCGACGTAGTCGCCTCCTGGTGCATGAGCCACTCCCCGGGTTCGGGGTCGCGTGCGGTATTGCGGATTTGGCCCGATTGGGCGACCCCGTCATGGAGTCTCCGCTGACGGCCTGTTGCCCGGTGGTGGTTAACCACCTGCCGCAAGGCGACCCGGTACAGCCAAGGCGCGACTTTCGCCGGATCGGTAGGTCGCGACCGTTGACCGATCGCCGCCACCGCAACTTCCTGCAACACATCTTCGGCCGCCTCCCGGTCGGCCAAGCGCGATCGGATCACGGTCGCCAACCAGCGACGATGCTCTTCCCACGCTTTTCCCCAATCAATGGGGGAATCCGCCAGTTCCTGGGCCGAAAAACGCATGCTTGCCACACTCATGATGCCATTACAGTCGCCCTGGGATGCCTCGCCCCTGAAACGGTCGAAAAAAACATGAGTTTTTTCTTGCCCTTGGGATCACGGCCTTCTGCATGATACTACGGAGAAGCCGTAGAGGTTCGCCGGTCCGCCGACCAAAATGTGATCCGGGATGACCTTGAGTGGCTTCTCGGACTCCTTCGTCTCAGACGTGGAGATCTTGGATCGATCCGCGAGGGATTCTGAGATGGACTGGTTCGCGACACTTCATTAAGGCGACGTTTGATAAGCCTCTTTCAACCCTTGCTCCATCCAAGCTTCCAACGTGTCTTTTGCCATGCTCCCTCGGCGACTGTCCACGATCCTGCCTTGGTAGAGAATAAAGCTGTGGGGAATCGCACTCACGCCGAAGGTCTGGGCCAAGTCGAATTGTTTGTCCACGTCGACTCGCAACACCTTCATCCGTCCCTGAAATCTGGGGCCGACCGTCTGCAACGTCTCATCCAGGGAACGGCATGGCCCGCACCAATCGGCGCCAAATTTCACCAATACCGGTTCCGTAGCGTGTTGGATATTCTGCTCAAACCATGGATCGCGACTTGCGATCGCATCGGCATCGATCTGACGCTCCTGGCCCATGTACTGGTACAGAACCACCAAGCCGAAGGCGGCGACAAAGAACAGAAACGGTCCTGATCCTCGAGGAAACATCGTGCACCTGATGAAACGCGGGATTGCGGTTGACGTAAAAACCTACGAATTGTAACGCAGATTTTCGAGTTGCACTTCGAAAATCGTTCATCGACGGATCGTCGGGCTGGGATTCCCACCCCCCAAGCAGGAGGGGTTTTCCGGTCGCAACGATCGCATCGATGGAATCCGTGGTGACAATCACGTCCGTTTGGATGTCATTTTACAGAACCATGTGCTGCGTGGTGCATCCATGAGCCATTCAATTGCGCAGGCCAAGTTTTCGTGCTCGGTGCGTTCGCAGACTCATCTCTAGTTTTTCGCCGTCCCTCCGTTGATCACGGTCACGGGAGCGATCTTTTCGAGATCCCCCTTGATCGTCTCGGCTTGTCCCACGACGACGATTACCAAACTTTGGCGACGAATCAATTTTTCAGCAACCGCTTTCACCTGGTCGGCAGTGGTCTGGGTAAATTCCTTGACGAAGATCTTCCAGTAATCGGACGGTAGGCTTTCCGTTTCGAGGGCCCAGAGATCGCCTACCTTCGCCTCGGGAGTTTCGAACTTGCCCGCTAACGAGCCTGTGTAAGCGGTTTTCGTGTCCTGCAATTCCGTCTCGGTTGGGTTTTCCTCCTGCATGGTTTTCACCACGTCGAGGATGACCTGAATCGTATCGGCGGTGCTCGCCGTCTTGGAGAACGTACTGATCTGAAATTCGCCCGCGAAGCGCTGCACGTAGATACCACCCGACGCACCATAGGTCAGCCCTTTGTCGACTCGAATCGCTTTATTGAGTCGGCTGTTAAAGGAGCCTCCCAGGATGTCGGACATGAACGTTGCCTCGACGTAGTCGGGATCGGTGCGACCGATACTGACGTGTCCCACACGGATTTGACTCTGTTCGGAGCCGGGACGATCGTAGAGCAGGATCTCCGTTTGCTTGATTTCCGGCATCGCGGGCAATGTTGGCAGATTCAAGTCCCCTTCGGCTTTCCAATCGCCGAGATGCTTTTCGGCGAGCGCGAACCCCGTGTCGGCGGAAACATCACCGACGAGATAGAGAGTGCAATTGTCAGGACGCACGTTGGTGGTAAACCATTCCTTCAAATCATCCACCTTGATAGCGCGGACATCGGACACTTCACCCGTTACTGTGCGAGCATACGGATGCTCGCCATAGATCCGACGGCGGAATTCGCGGCTCGCAAGGTACTCGGGGGTATTGGTCGAAATCGCCAAACCAGCAAGCGTCTGCGACAAAAGAATGTTGTACTCTTCCTTGGGGAAAACCGGGTTGCGAGCCAGGTCAGCCAGGATCTCCATCGCGAGATCCGTTTTTTCGGTAAGGCACGAACCGGAGATAAAGGCGGCGTCCATGGTAGCGGAGCCTCCCATGCTGATTGCGTTGCTCTCGCGAATCTCAGCCATCTGTTTGGCGTTTCGGTGTTTGGTTCCCTGCGACAACATGCTCATCGCCATGCTCGCAACGCCTGGTTTCCTCTCGGTCCACGATCCGCTGCGAATGCAAAGATAAGTGGTCAACATAGGAATCTCGCTGTTGGAGATGATGGCGACGTTCAAGCCATTGGGCAATCTCTTGTTGGCGACCTGGGGGTCCGGAATGGAATCGATCGGGCCCACCACGGGCGGCCTCTCCGGAAATCCAGGTGGGCGAGTTGCGCCGGCCTTGGGTCCCGTTCGGTCAACGACACGGTTGGTTGTCGGCTCCGCAGGAACCGGCCCTTCCTCGGTGCCGGTATTCTTGTTGCCACCGAACAGGGATTTCAGAAGGCCCCCTGCGCTTGGCTCAATGCGGATGTCCCGACGGTTGTTGGGAACCAAGTACTTCTTCGCGACGCGCTGAACATCCTCGATGGTGACCGCATCGATCTCTTTGAGCCGCTGGTTCACGCGTTCCGTACTTCCATAAAGAACCGCATACTTACCGAGTCGCCCCGCTTTGCTGGATACGGTCTTGGTTCCTGTGACTTCACTGTTGCGCAAGAGGATCTTCATCTTGTCGAGTTCGTCTCGCGTGATCGGTTCGTTGACGATTCGCTCAATGTGTTTGTCGATCGTCTTCATGAGGAGGGCTTTGTCGCCAACCAACGGCAACAGAATGCCACCGGCACCGGCAATACCACTGTCCTCAAATGCGAATGCTCCACCGACTGCGACCTGGGCAATTTTTTGCTCCTTGACGATGTCGACATAGATTCGGCTCGATTCGCCTCCTCCGAGTACCCCCATCAGGACTTCGAGCGCAACCGAGTCGGGATGGTCGGAACCGACGGTGTAGTACGCGCAGCCAATGAGGGGCAGGGGCCCTTTTTCCTCAGCAATCTCGATCGGAGGTCGGGGCTTGTCCATGCTGAACGGTTTCACTTCCGGCTGTTCCGGGTCAGGACATCGCGGGATCCATCCAAAGTATTTCACCGCCAGGGATCGCACCTCTTCATGCTTGACCGCGCCGACGACGACGAGGGTGGCGTTGTTGGGAACGTAGTACTTGTTCCAGAACGCGGCTAGATCCTCGATAGGTGCCTTGCGCAGATGAGGAATCTGGCCTCCCGGTGTCCACGCATACGGCCGATCCCCGTACATCTCCGCAAGCACGCGTTCCGGTGCGCGTCCATAAGGGCTGTTATGTCCCTTTCGTAGTTCCTCCTCCACCACCTTGCGTTCCGTGTAAAACCCTTTTTCGTCGATTTTTAGGAAGGCCATCCGTTCTGCTTCGAGCCACAGAACCAATTCTAGTTGATTGCTTGGGACTTCGTTGACGTAGACCGTTTGATCGAACGAGGTGTAGGCGTTGCAACTGCCACCGACTTTGCGGATGTTGTCGAAGTGACCGGTCTCATTCAATCGATCGGTCCCGCGGAACATCATGTGTTCGAACATATGGGCAAATCCCTGCCGATCAGGCTCCTCGTTCTTGGAGCCGACGTGGTACCAAACTTGTACCGCGACGATCGGGCACGAGAAATCCTCGAGCGAGAGGACCTTGAGCCCGTTATCGAGAACGGTTTCTCGATAGTCATACAGTCTCTCTTCTGCATGCACAGACCGTGCGACAAGGATCAAGAGTGAAAATACAAAAGAGACTATGGATGGTCGCATAGAAAAATACTCGTGATGAAAACGGGCACAACTGCGTTGAGCCCAATACAATAAACGGTTGCTCGCCGCCATTCGCAGCGACTTGCGCAGGATGAGTGAGAGAAGTTCATCGCGAGATGAGGGAACAACCGCTCTCAAGCTCAAGGATGCCTGGACGGTCGAAATTTATTTATCTGAACCGTAAAAAATCTCGGAGCTGAGTGACTATGCGTCCTCCTACGCGAAGGATCGGGACTTTGACGGCGAATCCCCATGCGGCTACGACTTTGGCTCGGAAAGGACTCAACCAGCGGCGATTCAACGGGCGGTTTTCGGAAGAATATCCGAAGTGTAACGCCAGTTTTTCAGATATCCTATCAAGTCGTTCATGGACCCTTCGTCGATCTGGGCTTCGAGCCCCTCGGGCATAAGGGATTTGCCTGTCGCAAGGATCGCGTCGATGGAATCCTTGGTAATCAACATTCCCTTTGCCTGCTGGTTTCGCAAAACCACGTGCTGTGTTGATTCCTCCACGACCAAGCCGTCGTGAACGGTGCCATCCTCCAGCCGAACGATGGTTTGCACATAACGCGGATCGACAGCGCGATGCGGATCCAGGATCGCCACCAACAACTGCATCGCACTCTGCGTTCGCGTATCGGAAATCTCAGGTCCGATCGATTCCCCAACCCCATCCACACGATGGCACGGTGCACAGTACCTGCCGAAGATCTCTTTCCCCCGTTGCCGATCAACCGTGTCCGACATGGCCGCCGCATAACGATCGATGACCTTTTGCCGATCGCGATCCACCCGCTGGTCGATCAACCGATCCACCACCCCTTGCAACTCTACCCCCACTGACGCTCGCAAACTCTGCAACTGCGAGGCATCGAACATCGAGACCGGCAAACGCCCGCCGTCGATCGCGCGCACAACCTCCGCAACGCGGGCAGCAGACGAACGGATTGCACCCCACATCGCTTCCCGGAGCTCCGGCCCGGCCTGCCGGTAATGATCGATCACCCACGGCGAGAAATTTGGATCCGATCGCTTGGCCCAAGCTCGAAAAGCCGCCATCACCAAACGCCGATCCAAATTCAACTTCGGTGCATCGAATTGTTCAAGAATGGATAGCAGAGTTGTCTGCGACTCGGTGCTGGAGTCAGGGGCCAACGCCAACAGGGCGATGCAGCCTTCTCGTACCGCGAGCGTGCGATCGTCACGCAGGCATTGCTGGGAAATCCATTGCCAGAATTCGGGTTTCTGGTGCAGCCACTCGCGATCTTTGGATTCGAGAAGCCCTCGAGCCATCGCCAACGCATAACGGATAGCAGGTTCGTCCCGCACTCGCCGGTCGGCCTCGTTGCTCGCAGCCGGTGCGGCCATGAGTTTTGAACACCGTTCCCACCATGCCTGCCGAGCACCGAGCCATTTCTCTTGCCCGGGATCGGCCACGGTACGGATCGCCCGGGACCAAGTATCCCAGTCTGCATCCTTGCACAATTGCAGCGATCCAATCCGTTCGTCACAGCGCTCGCCCCATGCCGATGCGAAATCCAAAAGTCGATCGCGACACGCCGAACCAACCGCCATCCAGACATGGCGATCATCGGCCAGATCCGTACTGCGTTCGACGCACGCTCGAAAGATTGCCTCCGGGATGGGCGATGAACCGCCGAATCGTTCCGCGACCGACCACGTGGCCGCGAGCATCTCCTCGCGATGCCCCGAGCCGATCGCTTTTTCGGCAAGTTGAATCAAGCCTGCAGACCATGGTTGCGGAATGGCTCGCGCCGTTTCCCACAATGCGGCGCGTAGCGACGGGTCAGAAATGCGTTCTCCATCAGGACGAACGCCGAGCAATCGTTCGAGTTTGTCGCTTGTCCATTTGCCGCGCCGCTGAAGCAGATGGACTGCTCGCAGCAGTCCGTTGGCCCCGGTCGATTTCCAACGGTCGCATGTCGCATCGAGCAACGCGATGGTCGATGGATCCTCGCGATCGTCGAGAATGCGCGCTGCCATGTTCCGCATCCATGCGTTGGCATGGGAAAGGAGATCGACCAGTTCGTGGGTGGATCTCTCCCGGAGAGGACGCTGACGCAATTGGCCAAAAATCGGTTGGGCAGATTGCGAGTCCTTGCGAGCCACACGGTAGATCCGTCCTGCGTTCTCCCCCCAACGTTCGTCGGGGCGATGTTTCAATTCCTCCGGAACCCAATCCGGATGCTCGATGACGGCTCGATGCATGTCCACGATATAGATCGCTCCGTCCGGTCCCTCTTCGAGGAATACGGGGCGAAACCAGGGATCGCGACTCGCCAACCATTCGCGTCCGCGATCAGGCTCTTCGACCTGCGATCGCCCTTGCACACGACCCATGGCGACTCGATGCACCAAACTGCCAGTCGGTTCACACGTCAAGGCGTGACCGAGCGATGCCCCCGGTAACTCGTGGCTGTCTGAAATCAAAACACCGCACGCTGCAGTGAACTGACCTGCATGCAGATTCGAGGTGGTCCACGCGTCCACCAGCGGCCGAACGCGAGACGCCTCCCCAGACGGAACGACCGATCCAATCATCGGTGCAATTCCGGCAAAGGGACTTCGTTCAACGTCCGACAATTCCATCAAAACCTCGTCACATGGATTGCGATTGTTGCAACCATAACGATTTCCATAGCGATCCCAGGTGAGGCCGAACTGAGAGGGGCCCGAAACGCGAGATACCTTGCCAGTTTGCAGATCGAGTCGCACATCTCCGTTAGAAATGTCGATCGGCTCGTTCGAGCCACCTGGAGTGCCGGCAACGGATACTTTCGAGGATCGTAGTCCATTGGCCAAATACAGATCGCCGTCGAGTCCGAACTCGGGATCATTGACGCGCAACTGCGTATTCTCTTCGGCAAATCCCGACAGAATCACATCGCGGGCGTCCGCGATTCCATCACCATCGTTGTCCACGATCCTCAGCAGCGTCCCACCTACGGTCGCGAGCACACCGTTTCGAATCCATTGAATTCCCGTCGGATGAGGCAATTGATCGGCAAAGGTCCGCGATGTCTCGTAGAAGCCATCCAAATCGTTGTCTCGCAGGACACGGATGCGACCTTGCCAGGTATCCTCCTTGCGATTTGGGTAATCTCGCATTTCGACCACCCACAGATCGCCGGAATCATCGAATCGGATCGCGACCGGATCAACAACTTCTGGTTCACATGCAACGAGCGAGATGGCGTGCCCCGCTTCGAGTTCAAAATACTCGAGCGACGATCGCGCCGGCACAACCGAATCGGCGCCTCGATGCTCGACCGGAGAAAGCTTGTCGGCGATTCGCGCAGCGGGCGAACGATGCTCCGCGTGCAATCCTTGGACGAGTCCCTGCAGGGTGGCGACCACCTTCTCCTCGGTATCGACCGCAAGGCAACTGGTACGCGCTCGCCATGTGGTATAGCCTCCGACCTCGAACTCGCTCGCGGTCGGCAAATAGCCCGCGAGATCGTTCGCGAGCCCGATGTTCATCGTGATCGCGAACGGGCTCTTTGCTCGGACCGCGAGTCCGCTGGCATTGAAGGTTTCGTTCGGAAATGTTGCGATTCCGAGATCACCGATGCGAAAAGCCTGCAGCGGCAATTGCCGCGTGTCCGGACCGCGGGCCAGCAACACAGCTTCGCGCGCGTAGTTCTCTTCGATATTGCTCGGCAGTCGATCACCCATGCGCGCGGCAACGTACGCTTCCGCTTCCTTGGCTTCCTCCGGACTCGGTTTTCGAATCGTCGCGGTCAACCATGTGAAGCTGCTATCGACCACGACATCGCGGCGATACTGAACTCGAGGCAATGCCTCGAGGATACGCGACGCGACGTATTGGCCCACCTCTTGGTAGTTGTACGGCTTGGCAGGCCGGCTGTAATCGATGCAGTTGGCGTCTCCGCTGGTCGCGTTGGCCATCATGCCGACGAATCGATCGGAAGCTTCCGGGCGCAGCGCTGCCGCCAACTCCTTGGCAACCACGCCAAAGTAATCCGACGAGATCGCTGGAGAACCCGCGTAATGGGTGCAGAAGGACGCCAGTACCGCGATCGGTCGACCATCGAGATCCTGCACCGACAAGATGGGAATGGTCCGATCGACTTCCCCGGTCTGTCGAACCTTGAAGGGATTTTCGTGACCTGGATTCATAGCGGCGATGTTGCTGGCTCTCCCCTGGAACAACGGGCCACTCGCGTGACCAGGTTCCATGATCCAATGGCGGCAGTAGATGAAACGATCGGCGTTTGCGACCGTCGCTCCGATTTGCGCAGGGGACATGCTCGCATGCGCGGAAACAATCGAGTCGGCGATCCAACCGGGCAGAGCTTCGGCGTAGTCCTCTTGTGCCGGAGTCCCATGGGCGCCCATCACCGCCGGAGCGGAATGCGTATGGGTGGCGCTGATCATGATCCGCTCGGCGGGGATCCCCGTTTGCTGACGGACCAACTCCTTGGCCTTTTCGCACAGTTCGAGCGGAACCCCCAAGCTATCGACGACGCACAAGGCGATGCTTGTTCCGTTGTTCTCTAGAACCAAGCTTCTCGCGTAGAGAGAGTCGACGACCCGCTCCCCTTTGCCAGCAACGATTCCCCCACTGACCCACACCGGAAGGTGCACCGGATCGATCCTCTGGACCGCAGCCCCAGCCCGCAAGCCCGATCCTGTATTCCCTTCGGCCCCGATTGCACCTCCAACCGCAATTCCGACGATCACAACACTCAGCACACTCCTGAGAAGCGCACACGGCATCCGCATCTTGGGACGTTGCAAGTTGGGTACATCCATCTTCCGATTCCTTGATTCCGTCGTTTTTTCTGGGCCAGCGCTGGTCCAACCCCGCCATTTTCAGCCGGGACAGGCCCTTTTTGCAAGCAAGCAGTCACGGTTTATCCCGGATCAAAGACGGGATTTACCGAGAGAATCAGCATTTGGCCTTTGCAAAGCCGGGATCATCCGTCAGTATAGGAGCCCCAGGAATCGCCCTGGAGCGTGATCCCTCTGCCGTTACCCCGTGTTGCCGTTCAATCATGAGCCAGCAAATCCTTCAAGCTGTTGAAAGTGCGTACCTCAAACCCAATGTGGATGAGTTTGGAATCGGCGATACCGTCGATGTGCACACCAAGATCCAAGAAGGGAACAAGGAACGCATTCAGATTTTCAGTGGAACGGTGATCGCCCGAAGCGGATCCGGATCGCGAGAAATGTTCGTTGTGCGACGAATCGTGGCGGGCGAAGGGGTCGAGCGAAAGTTTCCCGTTCACTCTCCCAAGATCGAGAAGATCGAGGTCAAGCGTCGTTCGGTAGTCCGCCGCGCCAAGCTGTACTTCCTCCGCGAGCGAACCGGCAAGGGTGTTCGCCTTCGCGAGCGCCGCGACTGAGCGACGGTGTTTCTGCAAACCAACGGTTCAGTGGTGGGCCGGAAGCGATTCTAGCCGACATGCCCAAACATCCGGGTCGAAGTGCGCAACAGAAATGCCATGTTTGCTCCACTTCCGAGCGGACGGCTCGCGCCGTTCCGTTAGTATTGATCGGTAAGTTTCCCGGCTCCGGTACCAAGTCAATGGTTGGTCACCAAGTTGCTACGGCGTAACGGATGTGATCACGACCTGTAGGCTTCCTTCGTTATCCTCCAGATCGCCTACCGCATCGTTGATCTTCAGCATCAGCAATCCATCCTCGTCGATCGGCAGCTTCGCGTTGCGACCGATCGCGATCGAATCCCACCTTCGAGTGTGTTCATTCCCACCGATGGGCACGATCGCCGCCATCAGGCGTCCCAAGGGTTGATGCTCCACGTACCGGATCGTGATCCCTTGCGGCTGGCTAATCCATGTCTTGCCGTTGGTTCCGACTCCGACTTGATAGGAACCTTCGGCGGAGAGTTGGAGTGTGTCGCCGCGATGAACCCGCACTCCTGCGGGCTGCCAGCCCATGGCCGAGTTCACCTTGCGATCCACCGATGCACCAGCGTCCAGATCGGTCCAAGCGACACTTTCAACACGTGGCATCGAACGATCCGGTACGTAACCGAAGTCGAAATCGCTAAGAAATCCGTTCCAGTCCGCGACGACAAAAGACCATCGGTCCTCGAGCGCGTCGAGCAGTTTTTTGGAAAGCGTCATCGAGTAGTCCAGCGGAGGCTCGGCGGCGGCAAAGAATGCGTCTCGATACTCGGGGTGATTGACAAAAAATACGCACGCTGCCCAACTCCAGACGTACCGGTCCATCCGATTTCCCGAATCATTGGTGTAGCTAACGATCTGCCTCAAGCTGGGTATATCCTCGCGCGCCAGCATGTCTTGCAGTCGCTTGAATCGTCCCCACTGAGGAACCTCGCTCGATTGCTTGGGCACGATCCCAATGGCCAATTTCCGATCGGTCAAGCGATGGGTGCCGTACAGATCCGCCATCCCTTCCATGAACCAAGGTGACCCTGCTCCACCGAAACTTCGGTACATCGCCCAGTGGGTTGCTTCATGCAAAAACAAATGGCGACGGTAATACACCGAGGGCTGCTCGGTCAAAAAAATCGTGTCCTGCAATTGGTACCCGTCCTCAAAGCTAGGAATCTGCGGGACCAATCCGGACTCGGCGAATCGTTTGCGATCGCCGATCAGATACGCGGTCAATCTCCAATCCTTGACGCGAACACTCTCCAACCGCCACTGCTCGGTCCAAATCGCGATGGCTTGATCCAAGACATCGGGCCAAGCACGAAGTTCCTCGTCGATCGGCAAATCGGTAATGAGGGTCAATCGCCCTTGCTGGAATCGCTTGAAGCCATCGCGCAGCGATTCGATCGGAGGCTGGGCCAGGACCGCATCAACGAAGCTCCCGCAGCAACAGGCAATCCAGGCGATCAGGATCGCTCGGCGGCCCGGCATCATGTTACAGATCCCGCTGCCGATCTCTCCTGGAGTTGTTGCTGGATGCGAATCGCCAGATCAACCGCCCCGGCAGCGTGCCGAATATCGAGCCGAGGCGCTGCGCGACGCGATTGCACGCTCTCGGCCATGTCATCGATCTCACCCCGGAACGAATCGATATCGTCAGCAGACGGAAGTGCAGGCCGAATGACTTGACCGTCCGCCGTAATCACCTTCAAAGGCATCGTTTCCGCGGTATCGCTGAATGCGGCGAAATCGAAATGGAGCGTGGCCGATTCGAGATGCAATTCGAAGGCGTGCGTGAATGGGCGCCCCGGTCCATCGATCACCCCCGACGAACTCGCTACCGCGATCTCGGGATTGTCGAAGTGGTAAAGGACGTGCACGTATTTGGAAACCGCGCCGCGATTGCGGCCGACCGCATGAAAGCTAGTTGGACTGCCGAACAGCAATTGGATCCAATGCAGATCATGCACGTGCAAATCGACTAGCGGACCGCCGACCTTGTCAGGTTCATAAAAATCAGGGATCCAAGTCGGATCGGAAATCACTCTCTTGAAATAGCCGCCGATCGGCTTGCCGTACCGACCCGATTGCACGACCTCGGTGGCGTACGCGAAGGGCCCCATGTACGGAAGCACGTGCGCCACCAACGCGATGCGGCCGAGAGTATCCGCCGTAGATTGAATGTCGCGACAGGATTCGCGAGTCAATGCCAACGGCTTTTCAATCAAAACATCCTTGCCATGTTGCATGGCCAGAATCGCGGCCGACGCATGCAGATGGGGTGGTAGGCAGATATCAATCACATCGATGTCCGGCGATCGGAGCATCGCTTCCAACGAATCGTATACCTGGAGTTGGTCGATTGGGACAAAATCCCCGGGGGGGCCAAAATTCCCTCGGATACTGCGCCAATCCCCTTGCCGCTTGTTCGCATCCTTGCTGGCAAATGCGACAAGCTTCGCCTTCGACGACCTTCGATAAGCCAGATAATGGATCCAACCCATGAATCCGATACCGATCAATCCCACCCGAACCATGCTTGTCAGTCCAGCCGTAAACGTTTTGTGATCGAATCCGCATTCGCGTCATCGGGATCCGCCACACGCGACAGAATCCAGAGATGGATTTTAACCGATTTCCACCGACCACATGCCTAGCAGGCGGCATCCGTGAGATTGATGGTGCCGCAGCGTTCGGGACAAATCCTTCAACGATGTCCCCTCAGATCGGGACATATCCGCAGCCAACGCGATCCCGTCACACAGTTTCCCCAACATTTCGAACGCCGTGGAATCCAGGAATCCTAGATGCAAAACGATCAACGGGTATTCCTCCTTCCATTTTGGGAGGGTGCCCAACTGCTTGAGCAAGGAGGCATTCCAACCTGGGCCGGAGCGGGCCGAATCACGGCTGATCGGCCAACGGATCTGGGTGACCTCCAGACCCTGAGAATCGACATCGCTCGACGGATTCAGCGACGCGGAAGCGTATGGCGAGTCAGTCGCTTCCGTGTCGACCAGCAGCGTGCGGCGACGCGTTTTGTCCTGGAGCGAATTCGCAACACGTCCCGGCCACGATCGGGAAAGATCGTTCGAAAGCGTAGTCACTCTCCCCAAACCGAGGGTGTAATTACGTCCACGCTTCATTTCGCGGACGAGTGTATCGAGGGGTACTTCGGTCGCGAGCATGAGTTGGTGTCGGATTACGAGTTGCGATTCTGAGAGAACAAGCGAGCGTACGGGTGAATCGATGTTTTCGATGCCGACAACTCTGGGACCCCCGAGGAACTGGCAACCGGAGTGTCATCTTCAGCGATCGCGATAATATCCCGATCATCCATGGGGCTAGTGTCGGAGATTTCCTCCAAGGGTGCGAACGGAGCTTGGATGTGGTCCTGCATCTGACGATTCAAGTCATCGGTGGAAGACAGATCGTCTTCCTGTGTTTCGATATCGCGATCGTCTCGCATGGACCCGGCTGTTGTCGGATTGGATTCGAGATGCCTGCGAATCGCCTCTGCGTTCAGATTCGAAACCAGCTGGCGCATTTCCTCTTCGATCTGCGTTTCGATCTGTCTGAAATCATTTTCGGCGTTGGCGAGCGAAGCATCGGACGTCATCGGCTCAGCGACTTGGCCGAAGCGATTGGAACTCCCGGGTGCATAATCCACAAAGTCCGAGGAATCATCGATGAACTGATTCGAAGGCTCGTTGTCGACGCCTTGAAAGGCCGACGTATCGTGGTTCAAGTCGCCCAGTGCAATACCCGATAGGGTCTGATAATCGCGCAGCGATTGAATTGGGATCTGGAATTCGTCGCCCGCGTCGCCATTGAAACCGAAAAAGAGATTCTCCGGAACGACATCGAGTTCCGACCTGGGGCTGGAAGCAGCCAGCAATCGCGATGCTGCCGTTGACGTCCGCTCCTCGAAACGGTCCCGAACGGTTACCTCGATGGGAGCAAGATCCTCCAGCGATCCAAACTCCACCGATGCATCTTCATCATCCTGAAATTCATCGAGTTCGGTGCTGTTCGTATCGGCAGACGGAGTCCCGCTGGGAATTGCATCGCTCCATGGATTGGGAAGCTGCTGCAACAAGGACCACGCATATCCGACCACGGTTGCGTTGATGGGGCGAATCTTTTCCTTGGCACCGACCAGGAGCGATTGATCTGCAACTTGGTCGATCAAACGCGGAATCCCATCCGCCGCTCGGTAGATGGCTTCGAGCCCATCAGGCGTGATCACTTCTTCCCAGCGTTGACCGCACAACTCGATCTTGTACTGCACATATCGGTTGCTCTCTTCGTGGCTCAAGGGGGCCAAATAGCAGCGAGCCGCCAAACGCTGATTGAGAGACTCCATGTGCGGATGAGTCAACGTCTCCTCGAGACGCAACGTTCCGCACAGCACTAATCTCAACCGGGGCACTCCGTTGTGAACGATGTTGGTCAGAATTCGCAGCTCGTCGAGCAGCTTGACTGACAACGTTTGCGCTTCGTCCACAATCAGTACAATCCCCTCGGTGGCATTCTCCTGGGCGCTCTGCAATCGCTCCAAAAGCGTTAGCCGCAACACCCCTTCTGATCCATCGCCGCAGGGCAAATGCAGCTCGTACAGCAAACTTTGCAACAACGCGCGACGCGTGACGACCTGTGCACTGGTCAATGTGACAACATCAAAGTTCCGCGGAATGCTCGCCGCGATGCGCAGGCAGCACATGGTCTTGCCCAAACCTGCGCCACCGAAAATCGCAACCGGCCCTTCCCCACGCTGCACGGCCCGCATGACCGTTTGGTACGTCGCCTCAATGCTTGCCGCCGGGAAATAGCGATCCAGCGTAGGAGCGGTCAGAAAAGGTCGCTGATCAAAGCCGTAGAATGACTCGTACATCCTTGCACATCCATTCCCAATGCTGGCATGAAATGGGGGCGTCCGTAGACCCCCGGATTATCGTGGGATCGGCCATTTCGGGCCGTCAACATTAGCCTATTCGTTACATTGGTCAAAGTTTACCTGCCCGGAATTCGCGGCTCATGTTTCCAACGCCACAGGGCATGAACGCTGAAAATAGCCAGGGCAACCCATACGAAGAGGAACCCGTACCACCGAACTCGGTCGACTGGTTCGCCATCGACCCATACCCCGAGATTGAACTGGATGGTCGGTCCGAGATATTGAAGCATGCCCATCAAAACCAGGGGCACCTTTTTGGAAGAGGCCGCAAACAGCAGCAGCGGAACGGTCGTGACCGGTCCGCCGAGAGCCAGCAACTCCCAAGTTCCCAACGAATACTCATGGCCCGGTTGCTGGAAGACCAGCGCCAAGTAACCGAGCGCGATCGGGGCTAGGATCGCCGTCTCCATTCCGAGTCCGGCGATGGCTGGCAATCGCGTTTTTTTCTTAACCACTCCGTAAACGGAAAAGGAGGAAGCCAACGCGAGCGAAACCCATAGCCGATTGCTGGCCATTGCGCTGATGGCGATTCCAACGGCCGCGATACCGACCGCGATGCCTTGAATAGGCACCAGACGCTCTCGGAAGACGAGCATGCCGAGAATCACGCTGAACATCGGCGTGATGAAATACCCGAGGCTGACATCGACTACGCTGCCGTTGAGAACGCCCCAGATGAAGACGAGCCAATTGGTGCTGATCAGAAGGGCAGCAACTGCGGCCATGGCCAGTCGCGAAGGGGATCGAATGGCGTCGCGGACATCCTGCCATTGACCCATCCAACTGACGCACAGGATCAGTGTTGCCAAGGACCAAACGATGCGGTGGCAGATTATTTCCACCGCATCGACATGATGCAGATACTTCCAGTACAGCGGGAAAACGCCCCAAAGGGCATAGGCGGTCAGCGCCTGAAGATAGCTCAATCGATCCTCATTGCTATTTGCCCATTTGATCCGCGAGGAATCCAGCCTTGTAAATGTTGCGAAGCGCCTCGAGGACCCCAGCGATATGCACCGCCACGGCCCGACCTTGGCGATCCGAGTAATAGTAATCGCTGGTCAAGCTTTCGATGTTGCCATCGAAGATAATTCCGACCATCGCGCCGTCTCGGGAGACAACGGGCGACCCCGAGTTGCCGCCGATGATGTCAGCGGTGCAAACGAAGTTGAAGGGAACATCCCCCTTGATGCGATCCTTGGCTGCATGCCAACTGTCGGGCAGGATCCACGGGTCCTTGGCCAAGTGCTGTTTCTCGTGCTCGAACGAACCCCCGAGAGTGGTGGACGCTGGGATCGTCCCATTGCTCTCGTACCCGGCGACCACGCCATAGGACAGACGCAGGGAGAAGGTCGCGTCGGGATAAACAGTGTCTCCGCCCAGGGCGAACTTGGCTTCCGTGATCTTCGCATAGGCTTGCCGCTCCTGTTCATCCAGGCTCTCGGTGATGTCGCGCAGTTTGCGGTATTCCGGTTCCATGGCTCGGACCAATTGAACCAGCGGATCTTTGGATTGAGAAATGGCATCGAATCCCTGCTTGGCCATCGCCTTGCGTCCTTCGGCGGTCTTCAACGTCGTATTGGCCACGATCTCCGAAGCCCGATCTTTGGGACTCTTGCCGGCGAGGGCCGCGAGAACCAATGGATCGTTGCCGCCGCGATCGTCGATCAATCGCGCGAGTTCGTCGGCGAGTTGAATCCGTTCCAGATCGTCGTACACGGGGACGTCGGAAAAGATCTGCTGTTCGAGGCTAGCACGGGCGCTATCGCGGAAATCGCGAAGCCGTTCGGCGCTCGGCTTGCGGTCTTCGGCAGCCATCAGCACGATTCGTTCGGCGAAACCATACAACTGCGTGCGAAGCGATGCGGACTTGGCCAGTGTTTCGACTCGTTTGGCTTGCACTTCGCGAATGGTGTCCCACGCTTTCGCGAGCGGGGCCCATTTTGGATTCGCGGTCAAGCGGCTGATCATTTCCTGCTCTTCGCGTTTCTTGCTTGCCACAAAACCCGGATCCTGGATGCCAGCCAACATTCCCGTGTAGGCTTTCCGAGAGTTTTGAATCCCGAACAAATCGTCCTTGCTCCGTCGCATCTGCTCCGGCCCGCCGAGACCGTATTGCTGGAGCAAGATTTCCTTTCGGCGAAGCAGATTCATCGTGCGAGGCATCGCGAAATCGCGCTGGAATTCCACCGCATCCGACGTCAGGATCCGCCGCGTTCGCCCTGGGTTCCCCGATACGAAAATCAAGTCCCCTTCCTTGGCGCCATTGGGATCCATCTTCAAGTAATGATCGATCTTGGCAGGCTTGCCATCCTCGTAGACGCGGAACAAGGTGACATCAAGGCAGTACCGTGGGTACTCGAAGTTATCCGCGTCTCCACCAAAGAACGCAGTCGACGCTTCCGGGGCCCAAACCAATCGCACATCGGTGTACTTCTTGTAGCGGTACAGATGGTAACGACCGCCGCCATAGAGGGTGACGATGTCGCTGCGCAAACCGGTCTTGTCGAGCGACTCTTTCTCGATCTGTGCCATCGTCGCTTGACGCGCCTTGTTCGCTTCCGCGGGTGCCATGCTTTCCTTCACGGCGGAGTTCACGCGGTCGGTTACGTCTTCGATGCTGATCAATTGGTTGAGTTCGAGGTCGGTGGCCGGTATCTCCTCCTCCAAACTCTTCGCCAGAAAACCGTTCTCGTTGTAATTGTTTTCCGCTGTCGACATCTTGTAGAGAGTGTCGGACGCCACGTGGTGGTTGGTCAGCACCAGACCGTTGGACGACACGAAGGATGCCGAGCCACCGGTGTTGAAGCGAACGCTCGAGAGCATGACATGGTCCAGCCATGCCTGGGTCGGCTCAAATTGGTATTTGGTCTTCATCTGCTGCTTGGGCACCGAGTTGAATAACCACATTCCTTCATCGGCACTCGCCGTGAAGTTCAATCCGAGCGATGATCCAACCAATGCGGACAGCAAAGCCCATCGGGAGACATGTTTTCGAAGATTCACTCGCATGAGAAATTCCTTGTGCATGGATCGTGGAAAGGACGGGTTTTCAGGGGCCAATTCGAACCCCCGGTAATGTACCCCAGTTCGGACAGGTCGACGAGGCGACCACCCCGTCGGTCCCGGCAAGGATTTCCAACCTTTTTTGCCAATCCAGCTTTTCTGGCAATCTGGAGGAGTTCAGGCGATGGCAAGCAACGCCCGGACCTGATCGATGACCTCCTCGGGGGCCTCTTCCATGACGTAATGGCCGACGTCATCGAGTTCCAGACACTGGGCATCAGGCCAGTAGGATTGAAAGCGACGCAAGCATTCGGGACGGAAACACCAGTCCTTCATGCCCCATACCAAGCGGATAGGAAGATTCTGCAACTCGGGGAGATGCATCTCGAGATTCTGAAGCACTCGATAGGTTGGATGAAGCGGGGAGAGGGGAATGTCACGCACAAAACTGTCGATCCCGATGCGGTTGCCGGGAGTGTCGTATGGAGCGAGCAACCCGCTGGCCACCCCGTCGTCCAAACGAGCCAAGCGATGGATCGCCATGCGCGTCGCCCCCAGCGCAAACGCATTCGCGTAACGAATGGCCCATGAACCGACCCACGGCAATCGGCAAGCGGCAATCCGCAGCGG
>Ga0315904_10001319_pt1 | contig 39098 bp, 35 predicted proteins | sample LakEriMetagenome_6_FD_203529 | JGI IMG/M metagenome (GOLD analysis project Ga0315904, IMG submission 203529) | Freshwater fungal communities from buoy surface, Lake Erie, Ohio, United States - Buoy 12 MA120 | ecosystem: Environmental > Aquatic > Freshwater > Lake | place: USA: Lake Erie, Ohio... | reverse complement strand
TGAAGCTACACTTCACGCAAGATAGGTATGACTATTTCAAATATATGGGTAAGACGCGTTCAATTAGTGAAAGTGCATTTGAAATTAGAAAAGATGTATTTCATTTTCGCAAACTGGAACGTAGATATAAAGATGATCTGACTAATTTTTATGTCGCAAACATGTCTAGAGGTAAAGGCATTAAGTGGGTTGGTGATTTGATCACACTAGAGGCCGAAAAAACTTATGTCGATTGGAAACGGCATATGGAATCTATCTCTTACATGTTTAAACAAGATATGCAAATCATAGCTGATTCATGTCAGGATGTCAATAAGGCATGGCAGACTAATGGTGAGCATCCTGAGGTGCTTCGACTGCATCTTGGTGATAAAGTGAAACTTGAGAGTTTGATATTGGCTGATAGGGTTTTGGGATTTCATCAAGCATGGGATGCACGTATTCAAGATACAATCATCTGGCCTGATGTGTCTCGTAAAATGAAAAAATACGGACCCTTTGTTAAAGCCGATGCATCTATTTTGAAGAAAACCATGCGTCAAGTGTTTATTTCTTGACACAGGCCGTTCGACATGATATAAGTAGATGTGTGGTCATGATCGAAGTGAAATACAAGACACACAAAACATACAAAACATACGGAGAATATACAAATGACTAATGACTTCGCTTCATTGAAGCGTTCTTCCACCAATAATCTGGATCGCCTTACTAAGGAGATCGGCAAGCTAGCAGGTGGCACCAATCAGCGCGAATCTGATGACCGTTTTTGGCAACCTGAGGTTGACAAGGCTGGTAACGGTTATGCGGTGATTCGTTTTCTTCCTGCTGCTAAGGGTGAGGATCTTCCCTGGGTTCGTATTTGGTCGCATGGGTTTCAAGGCCCAGGTGGTTGGTATATCGAAAACTCTCTGACGACTCTTGGTCAGAAAGATCCAGTGGCCGAGCTAAACTCTAAGCTGTGGAATAGCGGTAGTGATAAGGACAAGGAAATCGCTCGTAAACAAAAGCGGCGCCTTTCTTATATTGCAAACATCTATATTGTCAAGGATCCAGCGAATCCTCAAAATGAGGGTAAGGTCAAGCTGTTCAAGTTTGGCAAGAAGATTTTTGACAAGATCAATGAGATGATGACACCTCAGTTTGAGGATGAGAAGGCAGTCAATCCCTTCGATTTCTGGGCTGGTGCGAATTTCAAGCTGAAGATTCGCAACGTTGAGGGCTATCGTAATTATGACAAGTCAGAATTTGATCGTCCTGAACCTCTGTCTGATAATGATAGTGATCTTGAGAATATCTGGGCTTCGCAGCATAAGCTTCAAGCTTTTATTGCACCAGATCAATTCAAGACCTATGAAGAATTGAAGGCTCGCCTTGAACGTGTGTTGAATGAGGCTGCTCCTCGTCGTGCATCAAATGATGAAGATGATGAACGTGAGGAACGACCTGCATCACGCGCCTCAGCTGAGCCTAAGACTCGGAGTACTCTTGTAGAAACTCTTCCTAAGGCAACTAGCGCCGGTGCTGGTGCTTCGGTCCGTCCACCGTGGGAAGGTGATGATATCAGCTTGTTTGAACGACTGGCTGAGGAAGATTAAGCAGAAGTGGGAACGGTACCACCACCACCACGAATCATTCCAGCAAGAACTCTCATAGCTTCTTCTTGATTTGTTGCTATGATTCGTGGTGGCGGGCCGGCCGGATTATTTGTGGCTGGTTGTATCCTAGGTGTATTTTGAGTACCTGGAATGGTTACTCCAGGTAACACGCCAGCAAAATATGTACTTCTACCGGTACCGGCGGCCGTGGCAGCTATTACTGCGGCCGCCGACCTATTTTCGGGTACTAGTGTCTCGGTTCTATTGTTTAATTCTATATTAATTCTTTGTATGCGCTCTTGAAGATGACGTTCTCTTGTTGCTATTGATTCAACAACACCACGACCTCTTCCTGAAACTTCTCTTACATAAAATGTATCATATAGCATTTCAGCCGAGCGCGTTGGATCACCATGTTCTATTATGCGACGTGCGACCTCAGCAGCTCCATGTAAATTTGCGTGTTGTCCTATTTGTGCTGCAATAGTATTTGCAAATTGTGATCTATCAGAGATTTCTCCTAATCGTCTTTCTATCCTTGACACTATTTGTCTACGCGCATCATCGGCGCTAACGCTATTTCTAATATTTTGTATGCTTTGTCTTTCTTCTTCATTAAATAAATTTTGAGATATTACATTCTCTGGTCTTTCAGGCGCTCTTTCAACTCTTTCTGCGACTTCTTCCGATTCTTCCGGCTGATTGTTTGATCTTTCAGGCGCTCTTTCAACTCTTTCTGCGACTTCTTCCGATTCTTCCGGCTGATTGTTTGATCTTTCTACTTCTGATTCTGTAGGTTCTCCTTCGCTTCGCGCCGCACTCGCGCGCAGACGAGCAAGGGTTTCAGCAGCACTTCCTTCAACCGGTCCAGCAGCACGTTGCATACGATCACCTACCGTCTCCGGAATAGCAGGAGTAGTACCTCCTTCACTCGGTCCAGCAGCACGTTGCATACGATCACCTACCGTCTCCGGAATAGCAGGAGTAGTACCTCCTTCACTCGGTCCAGCAGCACGTTGCATACGATCACCTACCGTCTCCGTAGAAGCAGCAGGAGCAGCAGAACCTCCTATGCTCTCTGCGCCACCTTGTGGCGCTGTAATACCAAAAAATGCAAGCATTCTACGCATTATATCAGTTACTTCATTCACAGCGGTTATTGTTGCTTGTATATCAGGGATAAAACTTAATGTTTCATCTACTCTTTCACCAAATCTAGTGATTTGTTCGGGTGTCATAAAATATGATAAAGCAGCAAATGTAGCAAAACCTAAGCCTGATATTCCTAAGAATGATGATAAAAATGAACGGCCGCCCCTTTCTCTGCGTGGAATTGATTCATATCTTTTTGTGTCTTCGCTAAGACTATCTTGAATTTGTTCTTGTCTATTTTCTCTTGCATTATTAATATCTTGTTGAAGTCTTTTATTATCATCGATTTGATTTTGTAAAGATATTCTTAATGATTCGACAGCCTTCTTTGTTAGACTGGCCGTATCTGATATATGGCGATATACATCTTTACGAAATGCATCAAAAACTGTATGTGCAACATACCTTTCTGAATCATTTCTTTCAATTCTATTTGTTTTCTGCAAAGATTCAACAACACTTTGTCTTACCATTCTATAACGATTTGCTATATCATGATATTGGCGTGTTCTTGGATCAAATGTTATTTGATCCAAGCTTGTCGGCTGATTTATTGTTAAATCTCTTAAATTTGCCATTAGACATACATCCTAACAGGTAATAGAAAAACGGCGACGTGTTCATTACCACCGTTGCCTGATCCAGCTGCGATTAATCTTCTACCAGAATGAGGATTATTTGATGGTTGCATATTTGAGGACTGATTTCTTCCTGGTAAACTTCCAGTCCCAGTTTGTGGGGATGCATTTGGATTATTTGATGGTTGCATATTTGAGGACTGATTTCCTCCTGGTAAACTTCCAGTCCCAGTTTGTGGGGATGCATTTGGATTAGTAGGTTGTGTGTTATTTTCTGATTGTCTATTACCACCATTTTCATTAATTAAACGTTGAGCTATACCTCTTCTTATAGACACATCACGTTCTATATGTCTTGGTCTTTCATATCGCCGTGCAATTATTTCTGCCGCATCTTCGGCTGTGGAAGTTGCTCTTAATGCATTTCCTGCTGAAGCTTCTGGGCCACCTGATGAAAGTTCCCATGCTACCGCTCTAAGTTGATCTTGAAATGACGATTCTAAAACGGATCTACCTAAAAACTGTTCAACTCTATTTCTTCGACCACCAGCATTATTCCATTGTGCTATACCATGAGAATTGCCATTATCACCCCGTATCGTAGGATTTAGATTGCTTTCCGCAATCAAATTAGAAACTATTCCAATTGATTGTTCTCTTGTATAACCATTTTGTTGAAAAAAACTTATTGCTTCAGATGCAGTTCCTGGTATACCTTGAGGTATTCTAACTGGTATACCTGGATCATTTGGTCTAATTTCAGTTCTTGTACTCTGGCCAGAAATTCTTCCTAACGGTCTAGAAAATTCTCTCTCAAGATATTCATTGAGTGTATTTGCCTCTTCTTCAAAATTTGGTCGATCAAGTAATCTTTCTAGGGCTACAGCACCTGCAATACCAAATGCGGCTCTCAATGCTCTACCAACTCCAGGTACACCCCTAAGAAATCTCAATGCTCTTAAAACACGAATTATTATACTTATCAATCTACCAACATATCTTACCATAGCCAATATTGCTTCAGCCAATGTACGAAATAATCTGAATATACCACTACCAACTAATCTAAAAAAATGCGATACGGCTTGAATAATTCTTCCAAACATATTTGTTGATTGAGGTTCTTCTTCAATCGCATCTTTTCTTATAATTCTAGCAGTTATTTTTTCTAGACGATCTTCTTCTCTTTCGTTTCTTTCTCTTTCTAATAATATTGATCGTTTTTCTTCTTCTTTGTTTATACCATTAAATAGATTAATCATTTCACTAAACATCTGTCTAATTTTTAGAAAAGATTCAGAAGCTTGAGATAGATTAATTCTTTCTATATTAAATGCAGAGGTTCGTCTAAATGTAGGTAACATTGATGTAATAGAGGCAAGAGTAGCCAGTCCAATCTTAGTGGAGCTTTCAACCAGGTTATATCTTTTTGCTGCATCCGCTAGACTAGCCAATTATGTCTCCCTGGCCGCTTTTTCTTTTTCTAGATGATTAACTAGCATATTAACATATATTTCCCTCTCCCAGGGTATCATATTTTCTATCTCTGTCAAACTATATTTGTGATGCTGCATCAATGAAAAATTCAACATATAATAGTTTGCTAGAGTATTATGAGAGAGGGCTATCAAAAAAAATCAGATATTCCTTTTAATGTTATTGTATCTACTTGTCCGCATTTTTGACAGGTATATGTAACCTCATGAGATAATGAAGGCATATTGCTGAAAAATGATGCAATATTTGCAAACTGCTGACTATTCAATGAGCCCAAAAATGCTTTGGAATCATTTAAATCATCTGGTTCATAAACTTCTTCATCATCATAAACAGATTCTATGCAACGAGCAATCATATCAAGTTCATCTAAATCATCACTTGATTTTTTTATATCCGCTAAAGTAGGATATCTCATTTTCATTGATAATTTGTCTGTTAATTTTATTTCATGCAAGCTATTATCCGGAAATTTCACTTTTACTTGGTCAAGATCAACTTCCACATCGGTTATAGCATCACATGGCTCACCTTTGTAATTCATTCCATCTTTGTGACGGTAAGATAACATTACTTTTTCGCTTACTGATTTACCGCGAACTTTTAAAAATAGATATTCAACATCAAAAGCAGGTAGCTTTTCTATATTGACATCTTCCGTCAATATACAGCTTGATATCATTTCAACCATTGCGCGTGTCATATGCTCTGGATCTTTAGATTCCATTGCGACAAGTAGATTTTTTTCTTCTTTCACTAAAAATGGACGATATGTAATTTCACGTCCATTAGAAGGAATAATTGTAGTGAAAGTCGGTGCTGATATTTTAGGTAATGCCATTACGATCTCCTATAATCTAAAATGAGGGTGGTCTTGGTATATTGAGGTTTTGACCTAAACCTCTTAAACCACCGGCCACTCCTTCTCTCCTAAAAAGACCAATCAAAGGACCAAATTGATTTAATCCGCCAATAATTCCTCTACCAAGTCTTTCTATATTTGCAAGTGCTTCAAGAGGTAGAGATTCCGGATGACGCTCTGTCGATATGAAATATTCTATTTCAACAGGAAGCTTTGCTATTCCATCAGATGCCCAATCTAAAGATACATCACCTATGCTAATTGGATAAGCTTCTTGAAGTTGTATTCTATATTGCGGAAATATAGTTCTATCTGTGCTTGAATCAAAATAATTTCTATTCAAAGGATTATAAACATCAAAGAAATCATTCAATAAATTTGAAATATCACCACGAACTAATCCGCTTGAAATTTCAAAAGCAGATGGAACTTGCCGCACTGGACTTTCAGCAAATTGCATTATATCAACAAGACCTACGATTTCATCATAATATGTTGCATTATACATACCTTCTCTTGGCCGGCGATTACCAGAATTTCTAGGGCCACCATAACCCCCACCAGAAACCGCAAGCTCTTGCCATGCCATGAATATTTCGCGCTCAACCATACTTTCACTAAGTATGACATTCAATCTCATAGTTGAGTTCATAAAAGAATATGGTATACGTCTCTCTGGACCATAATATCTCTGAGTCAAAGTCATCAAGCTTCTGCTAGGAATTGATGCAGATTCGACCCTAAGAGGTATGGCCGAAGTATCAAATAGATATTTTAATGCATCAGGTAAAGTGATCATGACAGAGAAAAGGTTTGGTTTTGCTAAACCCTTTTTACTTATTTCAGCCGAAAATTCGGAAACATTAAATCTACGGTTTGCCATTACTGTATCCTTGAATAGCTATCGCGATGCACTTGGCTTGTACTTGCTCCAGTAAATCTTTCTAGAGGCATAAACAGTGCGATATCCCAAGATGTTGGGTCTATACGAAAATATTTTGTGCGTACATGCGAAAAAAGATATTGCTTCAAGCACGGTTTATAAAACCTATAACGACTTACAGAGCTTAATAGCTTATATGATACCTGAAGGTGGGTGCGTTCATCATAATTGTCATCGCTTATGACAGTATAAAGCGCATCCATCAATCGAGCCCTAAGTCTCAATGGAAGATAATGCATATTGAGACCCATAAAACCTTGAGATGATGATGTACCAGCAGCACGGCCACCAAGTCTTGTAGAATCAAAAGGAATCACTAGGGGATATCTGTCATAATATGGAAGCTTGTCTTTTGTCTTTGGGTCATATGCAAACAAATACATTTGACCAATCATAGGAACGGATGTCATCGCGCTACGATCATTAGCCATAAGTGCATTTGGGCTCATCGCTACTTTGCTAGCCTGAACACGAAACCAATTGCGAGCCTGCTGGGTCTTATTTGGTAGCAGACCCTGCTTTTCCCCTTGGGTCAGCAGATTATCGAAAACATATGCTACCATTACTTTATACCCAATTCCTTTTCTGTGATTATAACAAACTCCCAGTTTCTATCAGCACAAAATTCGCGAGCAGCTTTCCATTTTGCGCTATTTATCCCATATCTGGCAACCTCGGTCAAATACTTTGCAGATGGCCTTCTCTTACCGTCATGAGGTGCTGGTGCAATGGTCTGCGCGGCAGGTTTCACTTCTATCATTTTGATAGTTATTTTTCCTGTTTTATCAATCATCTTAACAACAAAATCAGGAAAATATCTGTGCATTTTTCCATCTATAGGTGATCTATATGGTACTATGATTTCTTCAGACCCCCATTCAATTATATTTGGGTTTTTATCAAATTCGATCATGATTCTACGTTCCCATAGCGAACGAAATATGATGTTCGATGGGTTTCCACGATATTTCTTGGGGTTTATGGGTTGGTATTTGCCTTTGTATGCCACCTCTTATGTATGGCATAAATACAATACGCATCAAGATGGGGCTCATATAGATGTCAGGTTACGGGTTTAATATAGGTGGATTAGTTGGTAGAGGACCTTTACTTAGGTTTTCTCCTGGTCAAAATCCACCCAGAAATGTATCTGGTAGATCAACTTTATATTTTCCAAGCGATTATTCAAATATAGATCATCATATATCATTTCTTGTAAAAAAATTTACCAGAGTCACCAGAACATCTACCTTAAGTTCAGATACTCCATTATTTGGTAATCGTTCAATTAATGCGGCCTCGCCAATAGCACATATAACATTACCCATGCCTGCACAATTATCTGTAGGGTATGGTATTGAATATGCAGATCCTGAACTTACAGCTTTAGGTGAGCTTGTTGCTCATGCAGCCTCCATAGCTACACCAGAACAAGCCGGCGAAATCGCTGGTAATATTAGAAATGCGGTATCATCCGCAGGATCACAGTCTACAGGACAAAATGTTGCTGGAATGATGCAAGGAATGCAGCAAGCAATACAAAGGGCTCTTAATACAATACAAGGTGCATCTTCTCAACAAGGGGGGTTTGCCGCAGGTGTGGGTACAGCTACTGCGGCCGCAACAATTTCCAGAACTTTACCAAATCAACTTAATGCTGTTTTAGCCAATCTAACAGGTGTAGTAGCTAATCCCCATAAAGTTATATTATTTACAGGTGTAAAACATAGAACTCATACATTTACTTTCAATCTCTCACCAAAAAATAAGAGAGAAGGTGATGCTATGATGGGAATTATTTTTGAATTAAAAAGAGCTATGCATCCAAGATATGGTTTAGGTGAAAAACTTCCTCAATTTGCTTCTCAAATTTCTACTGGATTGGGAGCTCCTGAATTTGGTGCTGGCGCTGCGGAAGGGTTAAATACTTTTGGTGCTGCATCTAGAGCATTTTTTGAATATCCTAATGTTTTTGACATAGAATTTGCACAAGGTGATAGATCATTACAACCATCAGGTAATCCAATAAATGGAATATATCAGAATTTTGTTGGGAGCAGAGGTGGCACAAAAAGATTATTTTCGATAGGCGAATGTGTAATGGAATCTATGACAGTTGATTATCAACCTCTTAATTTTCCAGCTTATGTGGCTTCCATAAAAGAACCAAATGCACCTTTAATTCCATCACAAATAGTAATATCAATGGCATTTAAAGAAACTGATATAGTAACAAAAGATCAAATTGAACAGTATAATAGGTGATATATGGCCACTTATTTTTCAAATTTCCCAACGATAAATTATAATCTACCGTCTCTACCTAATTCGGTGCAAGCGACCGATATAACTCGTAGATTCATATTGCGTGATTTTTATAAAAGAAATATATTATCATTTTTTACATATGATATAGCAGAAGGCGAAAGACCAGATTTGGTTGCTTTTAATTTGTATGGTGATCCTATGTTGGACTGGCTTGTATTATTACCAAATGAGATATTAGATCCACATTATCAGTGGCCACTAACAACAAATCAATTTAATGATTATATCAGAAAAAAATATGGTAGTGTTTCTACAGCCATGGCACAATCCCATAGATATGAGCAGATAATAAGACAAAGATCCACTTATACAAATAATGACGGCGAAACAATAACAATACCTGAACAAACTTTAATAGTGGATCAAACCACTTATACTTCATTGTCACCTTCTTCAAGAAAAGTTATATCCAAATATGATTATGAATCTGGATTAAATGAGAGAAGACGTAATATATCAATAATTGAACCAAGTCAAGTACCCGGTATAATCGAACTTTTTAGAAATCTATACAAATGACACAACCAGTCTCAGGTTCGGGTTTAATCCATGGATTATCGATTGAATCCACATCTTCTAGAGTGACTCTTGATTTCAAGAGCATTTTTACGGAGATTAGCTATTATGAAAGCTTAAATTCACCATCAACTTCAATGACAATATCGGTGGCTGATGCTGTGTCATTGAAATCAAGCTTGCCTATCATAGGAGGAGAAACTGTTCGGTTTTCTTTTTCAGATAGTGAACCTGAATCTAATAGAATTTCTGGTAGAATGCAAGTTTATAAGCTTTCTGGTTTAAATAGAATACAACAATCGGTAGACACATATGATTTGTTCTTAACAACACCTGAGATGTTAAGGGATAGTTATGAAATTGTAGAATCTTCTTATAAAAATAAAAATATAGATTCTATGTTAAATGAAATTTTTCAAAGTTATATTCAAAAAATTTCAAATAAAAAAATTGTTACGGTAGAACCTACTGACGGATTATATACGACAACTTTTGCTAGAATAAGTCCATTTACAGCATTGACACATTTGGCAGATGAGGCCAAATCCAAAAATGGTCGCAGTAGTTCAAATTATTTCTTTTTTGAAACATCTAAAGGTTATACATTTGCTTCGTTTCAATATCTGATGCGCCAACCTGTAAAGAAAATTTACTATTATTTACAAGATAGAATTCCTGGTGATGTTCAATTTGATAGAAATCGTATAACAGCATTAGAAGAACCTGTTGGTTTTGATTTAATCTCTGGTGTGGTTGAGGGTCAATTTGCAACTCAAGTATTAACATTAGATCCTGTAGCAAAAAGATTTCGTAGATCAGATTATTTGTATAATAGAGATTTTTCTTCGATAGAAAGATCCAATCAATATCCTAGATTAGCGCCTGAAACTTCACAGAGATTTGGATCATCTCCATCTCGCGAAAAATTCATAGTGTCAAATTCATATAGAGGCAGCATACCTTTTGTGTCTGAAAATGAATCAGATACACAAAACGTTTTTAGAAGACGACAAGATTTTTTAGCTCGTGAAACATCATTAAACGGCGAATTATTTTCAAATGTTACAAAAATATTAGTTCACGGTGATTCTAGTCTATCTGCTGGCGATACAATTTACATACAAATACCAAAAGGTGGTGAAAGCTCAATAACAGAAAGACAGATGGATGGGTTTACCGGAGGCAAATATCTTATAACAGCTTTATGTCATAGATTTAGTCCTGGTGCAACAACCTATGTGACTGCTATCGAGTGCGTTAAAGATGCTTATTCTCAACCTGTGGATGGGAGGCAGTAATGCCGATTCGTGATAAAGATTGGCTTGGTATAAACGGGTTTATTTGGTTTGTTGGTATAGTTGAAGATAGGGCCGATCCGCTAAAGATTGGTCGTGTGCGTGTAAGATGTTTTGGGTGGCATACTGAAGATAAAACAAAACTTCCGACTTCAACTTTACCATGGGCCCAGGTTTTGGTACCTGTCAATTCTGCATCAACTAGCGGTGTTGGTAATTCACCTACAGGACTTTCTGAAGGTTCATGGGTCATAGGATTCTTCATGGACGGCAAGCGCGCCCAGACTCCTATGATACTCGGATCATTTCATGGTGTTCCTGGTGATGACAGTAATTCTAATCAAGGTTTCAATGATCCTTATGGTACATATCCTTTAGAAAAAGGCACACCTGATACATCATTATTATCTTTGGGTGGAGATGCATATCTGGATCATCCAAATACTCAAGATCGTATATCAACTAGAGTTACTGATGTACCAGAAGCTGCAATTAGAAAAACTTCATCCGTAACATATGATGATATTGATGAAACAATTTATGATACACCTACGTGGAGTCAACCAGAATTACAAGGATTGACTATTCCACCTAAGTATCCATATAATCATACTCGAACAACAGAATCTGGTCATATTTTTGAAACTGATGATACTGTAGGGGCCAGACGCATACATGAATATCATGCATCAGGAACAAATCGCGAAATTACTGATGATGGTACTAGAATTACACGGGTTGTTGGTGATGATTATGAAATAGTGGTTAGAGATAAAAAAGTAATTATATTTGGTTCATGTAGTGTGACAATAGCAGGTGATGCTAGATTAAGAGTCGATGGTGATATGGTGCATGAAGTTTTAGGTGATTATCATTTATATGTAAAAGGTGAGATGACTACAAAGATAGAAGGTAATAGAAATACAGAAGTTATTGGTTCTGAAATTACGCAAATAAACACAAATGATTCAAAAACTGTTGGTGGTACTAGAACTAGAATTGTTGGATCAACAACTACGGAAACTTATGCTGATATCATACAAAGAACAATAGGGAGTAATGTTACAGAAATGATCAAGGGTGATATTCTTGTAGCAGCTAGTGGTAAGACATCATATTTAACTGGAACAACTATGGAAGTTGCGGCAGGAACAGATATGACTGTAGCCGGAAAATCAACTGTCACTGTAAATTCTACGGGCCCAACGACAGTTAAGGGATCAAGGGTGGATCTAAATCCATGACAACACCACCCATTGGGCTCCCACCACCAAATACTACACCATGCGGTGCTGGTACTGGTATACAAGCTGTCACTAATACTATTAATGGAGCTATCACCACTCTTGAAGATGCTGCACAAGCAATTTCATCTTTACCTGGACGAATAGAAGCGGCAGTAAATTCTGCTATAAATTCTGCTCAAAGAGAATTGATAGGCCCAATTCAATCACAAGCAAATGAAGTTATTGGAGAAGTAAATAGACTTTTAGAATTTGTAAATGATCCCGCAAGATATCTTGCACAATATCTAAGAATACAAACTCTATTTCCTAATTTGGATCTTCGTTCTCTTATAGATCGATTACTTAGGGGTGTAGGTATCTGCGCGGCCGTAGGAGCATCAGGTGTTGGCGCACCACAGCATCCACCATCATCATCTACTGCGCAGCAAGCGCCACCGGCCGCGCCTGTCGGCGGCGCGCCGGTACCAGCACAACCACAAAATAACTCAGCTGCATCTCAGGCTGGGCCTCCACCTCCTTAGTACCTGATAAATATGGCGCATACGGAGATAATATATGGCCAGCGCAATAAAAACGCCAGTATTTAAAGATTTTGATTTAAATATGAAAATGCATCCAACCACGGGTAAATTGATAATTCGTAAAAATGATGAATCTTTAAAGCAGGCATTAAAATGTTTATTACTAACAGACAAAGGTGAAAGACCCTTTAGGCCATTTCTTGGTTGTGATATTAGACAAAATTTATTTGAACTTATTCATCCTGCTCTTGATGGTCTTATAAATTTTGATATTAGAAATGCTGTTCAAACTTATGATGAAAGAATTGAGATACTCTCAGTATCAAGTTCTGCTGATCCAGATAATAATTCTCTTCAAGTTAACGTAGTGTTTAGACCTATTAATGGCCAAACACCAATCAATCTAAACTTTACTCTAGAGGCTCTACGATAATGGCTGCAAATAGCGCGATCACCGTCACGGGCCTTGATTTTGATACAATCAGGCTAAATCTCCGTAATTTCTTAGCAGGCAAACCTGATTTTGCAGATTTTGATTTTGAAGATTCTGCTATTGGTACTTTACTTGATTTGTTGGCATATAACACATATTACAATGCATTTTATGCAAATATGGCAGCTAATGAAGGATTTCTTGATACAGCTCAAATCTATGAGAATGTAGCTTCGCGGGCAAAAATGTTAGGTTATCTACCAACATCCGCTAGAGGCCCAACAGCTAATGTTCTAGTATCTTTTACTGTTCCCGCCAATTCTACTTTCAGAACAATATCTGTTACTAAAGATACTCAATTTACTGCATCAGTAAATGGTATATCTTACACATTTGTAACACCTCAAACATATGCAATATATGCAAATTCATCAAATCGCTTTAGTGGTTATATAAACATTACCGAAGGTACTCCACTAACTCATCGTTTTCTATTTTCAGCAGCTAATACATCATTTGTATTACCAAATGCAAATACTGATATATCAAGCATAACTGTTGCAGTCACTACAGCAGGGAATACAGAGACATATAATGTCGCTAATGATTTGAATACTGTCAATGCGATATCTAAAATATTTTTCATAGAACCGGATCGTAATAAGCTGTATAAGATTAGCTTTGGTGATGGTATCATGGGTAGAAAGCCTTCATATAATAGCACAGTTGCAGTATCATATAGAGTATGTAATGGAACTCGTGCAAATGGTGCAAATAATTTTACTGCCGTAGGTACGGTAGGCGGTCAAAGTAGCTTTACACTTAGATCAATGAATCGTGCTAATGGTGGAGCTGAACCAGAATCTATCGAATCAATTCGATTTAATGCTCCTCGTTTATATGAAACCCAAAATCGCGCGGTTACGAGAGAAGATTATCGTCGCTTAATTTTACGCGATAATCCTGATCTTGGTGCTGTGAATGTATGGGGTGGTGAAGAAAATGATCCACCAATTTACGGTAAAGTATATGCGGCCGTCAAACCAAAAGTTGGTACTCTAATCTCTACAAATCGTAAAGAACAGATTAAAGCTGGAATCAGGCAATATAATGTGCAGTCGATTGACCTAGAACTGGTTGATCCGACATATCTTTATGTGGTACCAACATTAACTGTCAGATATGATCCTACTCAAACAACATTGGCTGCTTCTGAAGTTGTCGCATCTATTGCAAATAAAATTATAAGCTATGAATCTACAAATCTCAATAGATTTGATGGTAGATTTAGATTTTCTAGATTTTTGGATTTTATAGATTCAGCCGATGCTTCAATCGCGTCAAGCACAGGTAAGATTCAGGTACAGAAGAAATTTAAACCTTCCACCACAGCACAAAATACATATACCATAACTTTTAATCGAGCATTATTTCATCCTAGTGCAGGGTATGTGTCAGCAGTATCATCTACATCATTTACGCTAGAAGGACAGACATGCTTTTTTGATGATGATGGATATGGTAATCTTAGAGTATATTATGTGTCTCAAGGATCTAAGAATTTTGTGCGAACTTCAATTGGCACTGTAGATTATGTAAACGGTATCATTAAAATCAATTCATTCCTACCGACAGCTATTGGTAATGGTGGTGAAATCGATCTACGTGTTGAGATCGAAGAATACAATGTATCACCTGTGCGTAATCAGATTCTTCTAATTGCTGGTTCCAAAATAACTCTGATCAATGATAATACTGGAGCCATCGATGCAAGACTTGAAACAGTATCTACCTTAGGTAATACAACAAGTCTTAATTCATCATCAATCGCACAGCTGACAGCTTACTGACATGAGCATTTCTGGCGCCGAAGAAACTTTTAAAAAGATTTCTCCTCTTATTGAATCGCAGTTTCCTGCATTCATAAGAGAGGATGGCCCAAGATTTGTGTCATTTCTAAAGGCCTATTATGAATATTTGGAGCAAACTGGAAAAGCTGGAGATGCTACCAGAAGCTTAGTAGATTATCAAGATATTGACCGTACATTAGATTCTTTTGTTCAATATTTTCAGCGCGAATTTATGTTGAATATACCACAAAATGTGTTAGCAGACAAAAGACTTCTTGTAAAGCATATCAGAGATTTTTATCGAACAAGAGGTTCGGAATTTTCATATAAGTTTCTATTTCAGGCATTATTCAATAAAGATATTGAAATTATATACCCTGGTGATTATATTCTTAGAGCTTCTGACGGTCGTTGGGTAAAAGAAACTATAGTTCGAGTAGGTTCTCCATTTAGTGCTAATCCTACCGTATTTGATGGACAGATTATTACAGGACAAATATCTGGTGCGGTTGCGCGTGTTCAAAAAGTTTCGCAGGTTACAATATTAGGTCAAGAACTATATGAATTTTTGGTTGAAGATGTCACTGGTAGATTTTGGGATGGTGAAATTGTTACAAATCCGCTAGGTGATACGGCCACTGTATCATCTCAATTTGGTAGTGTTGTTGATATAGAACAGATTGATAATCCTGGTGCATTTCACGCGGCAGGTGACAATGTCATCATAACATCGGCCGGAGCGATTGCTTCAGCCAGAGTTACATCAACAAATGATATTGGTCCAATCTCTTTTAGAATTAATAGAGGTGGTAGTGGATATCGATTAGGTCAAAGCATCATAAGTTTAACCGAAGGATCAGGCACAGGGGCGGCCGCAACTGTTACGTCTCTTTCAAATACTACATTTGTAAGCTTAAATATTGATGCTATATCAGCAGTACAAAATGTAGTGCTTAATACTGGATCAACCTTTGTATCTCTTGGCACTAATACTGCTTCCGTATCTGCAAATTTAGCATCAGCAAATATTTCTTCAACTTTAGTTTCTTCCTTAGTATTTGCTAATTCAATTGCTGGTTCAATTAATGCTATATCTGTATCAAGCGTAGGTTTGAATTATACTTCTGAATTACCAACCGTTACAGTTAGAGATCAAGTTGTATTTGAATTAGGACTTCCTGGTCAAAATGGTAGATTTGAAGGAGATGATGCATCAATTATTGCTGTTCGTGCTCCAGGTGCTATAACAGGTCTTGATATAATATCATCTGATGCATCATTTGATAATTTAACAACTGCATCGGTGATAAATTCTCGTGGAACAACTTCGACTACGGATTCATATACAGACAATTCAGGCATAACAAGATATACAATACGTGATGAAACTTATAGCGCAACAATTAAGCCTGAAGTTTCAGCTGTTATTACTTTACCAGGTCGCTATATCGATACCAAAGGTTTTTTGAGTTGGAATATGCGACTTCAAGATAATGATTTTTATCAAGAATATTCTTATTTGATAAGAGTAACAGAGATTGTTGACAAATATAGAGATGTTGTAAAGAGAGTATTACATCCTGCCGGTTCTAAGATGTTTGGTTCTTATGTATTTACTGCATCTAATATGAAACATATTGATCATTCAATAATAGGTATAGAATCTACTAAAAAACCTGTAACACTTGATGTAAGCAAAGCGGCCGTTAATACTTCTGTGAATTTTTCTGTGGCCGGGCAAGATAATTCACCTACTGGAATTGCATTTAGTCCATCAGGTAAAAAGATGTATATTATTGGGCAAAGCGGCGATAAGGTATATCAATATAATTTGACAACCCCATTTAATACATCAACGGCTTCATATTCATCAAAAAGTATCTCAATAGCTAATACAACAACATCTGGTCCAGGTGATTTAACATCAACGGATGTTAAATTTCATCCTGAAGGTACACAGATGTACATAGTTGGTACAGGTAAAGATACAATATATCAATATTCGCTTTCGACTGCTTGGGATATATCTACCACCATTTATTCAAAGAGTAAAAGTGTTTCTGCACAAGATACAAATCCTCAATCTATTTCTTTTAATGATGATGGAACAAAAGCATATGTTCTAGGTTCTACAAATGATCGTATATTCCAATATACACTATCAACTGCATGGGATATATCTACGGCAACATATGCATCAAAATTCTTGTCTGTTGCAACTGAAGAATCAGCTCCTCTAGGTATGGCATTTAGTTTTGATGGTACCAAAGTGTTGGTTGTGGGTTCGACTAATGATAGGGTATATCAATATAATTTGACAACCGCTTGGGATATTTCAACTGCTTCTTATTCAGGTAAGAGTTTGAGTGTATCTACACAAGAAAGTGTGCCACATGGTATAGCACTTAGCTTGGATGATAGCAAGTTATTTGTTGTTGGAACCAGCACAGATACGGTTTATACCTATCTAAGGTCATCCTAAGTCTAATAAATAATTTGTCTATGGTGAGGACCTCATGACTAATCTAATAACCCCTTCATTTCGTATAAACACGTCCGAGCAATTTAAGGAAGCTTTTTCTGAAGCTAGCCCTACTCGGATGTATATGTTTGTGGGTAGAATAACTCCATATTCAAATGATCAAGTTGCTACAGCAACATCAAATACACTTACGGCCACAACTTTTGATGTATATAAAGATATGGTCGCATTAAAACGTATAAACACAACTGATATCATATCCATTGCTCCCAGATATAACTGGACAACTGGCACAGTTTATATCCAATATGACGATTCAACAACTAATTTGTTTGATAAACAATTTTATGTTCTTACATCAGATAATAATGTATACAAATGCATTGATAATAATCGAGGTGCCGCATCTACTGTCGAGCCGACAGGCACAAGTACATCAATTATAACAACCTCTGACGGATATCGTTGGAAATTTCTGTATACAGTAACTACAGCTGATGCACAAAAATTTCTTACAACTTCTTATATTCCAGTAAGAGAAGTTACAGCAAATAATGGTAGCGCACAATGGTCTGTGCAGCAAGCCGCGGCCAATGGTTCTATTGAACATATTGTAATTACATCAAATGGTGCTGGTTATATCAGTACATCAAATTCATTTTTATCCATCACCAGCTCTAGCATAGTTCAATTATCAAATAATGCACTTCAGGTTGATGGTGCATATGTTGGTTCATCAATATACATTTCATCAGGTTTAGGTTCTGGTCAGCTACGTCGTATTATACGGTATTCTGGTACCGGTCGCACGGTCACTGTCAATTCTGCATTTTCTGTGACACCAAATACTACATCAAGGTATGTAATTGCTCCTGCGGTAATAATTAGCGGAGAAGGTGGAAGTCACACTGCTGTTCGAACAACAGCTTATGTTTCAAATTCTGTTGGCGGACAAATTAGAAAGATAACAATTTTAACTAACGGTAGAAATTATGGTTATGCTAATGTTAGTATAATTGCAAATTCTACATACGGTTCTGGAGCTACAGCCAGACCTGTAATATCTCCGCGCAATGGTCACGGTTCAAAAGCTAGAGATGAACTTAATGCCAAAGATGTCATGATGTCAATTTCTGTATCAGGTGGAGAATCAAATACATTTCCAACCAATAATGATTTCAGAACCATTGGTGTGATACGCGATCCACTACTTAGATCTGGTTCTGCTGCCAATTCCGCTGTTATCGATCAATGTCATAGAATAGTTGTTCAAAATGTTACAGGTGACTATACGGCCGATGAAGTGGTAACTGGTGGTGTTAGTGGTGCAAAGGGTAGAGTTGTTTATTTTGCAAATACAAATAGTGCAAGAACAAAAGGTATTCTTCGAGTAATTCGAGTTACTACAGATGGTATCGGTAGAGGGTTTTCTCAAACTGAAACATTGACAGCGGCATCTTCTGGTGTTACAGCTTCGGTTATCAATATAGTCAAGCCTGCCATCAGAGAATACACGGGTGATGTCTTATACATAGAAAACAATTTACCTGTATCAAGAAGAACCGATCAGGTTGAAGAATTTCGCTTCGTCGTGACGTTCTAAGGATAGGAAATACAGATGGCGTCTATTGCTAATACCGTCACGATTTCGACAAACCTTAATGTCGATCCGTATTATGATGATTTTGATGAATCAAAGAATTTTCATAGAATATTGTTTCGTCCTGGTCTAGCTGTTCAGGCGCGTGAACTTACTCAGGTTCAATCTATCTTACAAAATCAGATTGATAGATTTGCTGAACATATTTTTAAAGAAGGTAGCGTCATTCGTGGTTGCCATACTTTGCTTGATAAAGGTGTATTGTTTATTAAACTAAGAGATAGAGCATCAAATGGAACCACCGCGGTTAATGTATATTCATTTTTAAATAAAACCATTGTAGGCGGAACTTCAGGCGTATCTGCTAGCGTTATTAAAGTTAATGACGGATCAGAAGCAAATACTCCAAATTATAAAACACTTTTTGTTAAATTGACGGGAGCGAACGGCTCCATTCGTATGTTTTCAAATGGTGAAATTATTAATTCAACAAGTGGTGGATTTACTGCTAATTTAATTAGTTCTGCTGCCATAGGATTCTCAGCCTTGATGAAAATATCATCAGGTGTAATCTTTGCAAAAGACCATTTTATTCGTACAGATGAAGACCTTTTAGTTTTATCAAAATATTCATCTAATACATCTGCGAGAATTGGTTTTAATGTAATAGAATCTATTGTTAAAGAATCTGATGATTCTACATTGTTGGACCCTGCATCAGGTTCATATAACTATGCTGCACCAGGCGCGGCAAGATTAAAATTATCTGCTAGATTTGTTACAACTGGTTTGAATGAAACTGCAAGTAATAATTTTATAGAACTTGTTCAGTTAAAAGATGGATTGATACAATCAAAATCAGATTCAACTCAATATGGCCAATTGCGTGATTATTTTGCAAAACGCACTTATGATGAATCGGGTAATTACGTAGTAAAGGGCCTAAATCCTAGACTCCGCGAACATTTACTAAGTGCGAATAATCAAGGGGTATACACTTCTGGTGAAGGTGGAGATTCAGCAAAACTTGTCGTAGAACTTACTCCAGGTAAAGCTTATGTTCAAGGTTATGATATTGAAACTTTACAGAGTGCTAGAGTAGCGATTGATAAAGCAAATGATTATGCTTCAGTATCATCGGCTTCTGCGATTATCGATTATGGTAATTATGTCATAGTTGACAATATTGTTGGTGGTTGGGGTGTAAATTCGCAAGCTTTAGTAAGTCTGCGGGCCCAGCAAGCTAATGCTGTATCCACATTATCATATTCAACAACATCATTACCGTCAACACAAATTGGTACAGCTAGGGTTCGTTCTTTAGAACATTATAGTGGTACTCCGGGATTACCTTCAGCTCAGTATAAGCTATATCTGACTGATATTAACATGAATTCCGGATTTAGCTTCACAAATGTTCAATCCATAGGATATGATGGTGGTGCAGGCACTGCACTTGGTAAGGCTGATATACTTGGATCTGATGGCACTAATACAAATACCTCAGAATCTACATTTGATAGGGCCGTTTTTAGATTACCCGCAAAATATATTAGACGTCTGAGAAGTACTTCAGGTACAGTGGTATCTGATTTTAGATTTAAGAAATCATTTGATATTACTTTTGGTACCGCAGGTACTGCAACCGTTACAACAGGTTCAGCTAGCGAAACATTTTCAGGATCAGGTGCATTATCTGCATCTCTTGGAAGAGCAAATTATTATGTGGTTGCGCGCGGATCAGGCAATACCGCGGCTATTGGCACATTGCGGTTAAATACAACAAGTGGTTCAAATACAATAACTCGCTCAAATAGTTCGATTGATTTGACCACACGTATTAGTCCAGGCGAATTGATTCGTGTTGCAAATACTGGTGATTTCATTGTAACATCTGTATCTGCATCATCCCTAACGACTCTTTCTACAGCAAGTGCAACCAGAACAGGTATGAGGGTTCACAAGCTAATTAAGCAAGGTCAAATTTTAGATTTTGGCGGAAATGGCGGCCTTGCGGGCGCAGCGCGTAGCATAACCGTATCATCATCCACCCAGACTGATTTTGATCTTAAAGAAACTCTTGGGGCTTCTATTAATGCTACTGTGATAGCAGAACTAAACAAAGTTGATGGTCAAGAAGCTTCTAAGACAGTAAATCGCAATCAATTAGTGCAGATTCATGTAGGATCTGGTGGCGGCACATCATATATTGCAAATACTACAGGACCATGGCCTCTTGGTTTATCAGACGGATTTAAATTAGTATCAGTACGTAAAAAATCTGGATCTAATTTTGCCAGTCTGACTGAAGGTACTGACGTAACAAATAGTTTTGTGCTTGATTCTGGTATGAATGATAGCTATTACAGCCATGCACAATTAGTTAAAAAGCCTGGTTCTGGAATTAGCATATCTTCTGGTGATAGATTGCTTGTAAAGCTTGATTATTTTACACATAGCTATTCAACTGGTGTAGGATATTTTTCTGTAGATTCTTATCCTGTAAATGACGCAACTGCAGGAACAGATACTACAAAAATTTATACCTATGATATACCAAGATTTACATCACAACGTACCGGAACTCTTTTCGACCTTAGAGATTGTATTGATATACGTCCAAGAATGACGGATACTGCAAATACAGTCACCTCGCTTACAAATATATCAATAAATCCAAAGCTATCAACATCTTTTGATCAACCGTCAGGTGGTTTGCGGTTTATGTCAACTGGTGATACGTTTACTACAGATCTTGATTACTATCTGTATAGAAATGATAGAATAGTTTTAGATCGTACAGGTATATTTTCTCTAGTAAGAGGCGTTCCATCCAATAGGCCGATAACACCGGATGAACCATTGGATTCTATGTCTATTGCTACTATAAATTTAACTCCATATCCATCTCTGCCTGATGAGCAAGCACGTAGAGTTGGAAGAACAGATCTTGCATCTAAAGTATTTCCTATTAAGAACCCCAGATTTACTATGAAAGATATTGGTGTTCTTAGAGATAGAATTGAAAATCTTGAATATTATACAACTCTAAACTTATTAGAGATGGATACCAAAAATTTATTAATTCAAGATGAAACTGGTAATAATAGATTTAAAAACGGTATTTTGGTCGATCCATTCTATGGCCATAATGTCGGAGATGTCACTAATTCTGATTATAAGATTTCTGTAGATTCCGCTAAGGGTGAAGCGCGTCCACCGTTTAAGCTAGATAATTTTGAGCTATTCTATAATTCTGCCAATTCATCAAATGTGGTTCGTACGAATACGACTACAGGTGGTGTGGCTAGAGATCAGATAGTATTCATTTCAAATAGTGCCGCGGCATTTGCAAACGGTCAGACTGTAACGGCAGGTGGCGCATCTGGTACATTAAGATTTAAAGTCAATAACAAACTGTATATTGAAAATGCTACTGCAAATTTCTCTACAGGAGCTACGGCAACAAGCGGAGCTATATCATCTACAATTTCTGGTGTATATGCAATTCCACCCGGAAATCTTATAACTTTACCATATACACATGAAGTTTTTGTTCGCCAACCATATTCTTCTACTACAAAAAATGCTGCAGGTATATTTTGGAGATGGAATGGTAGAGTATTTTTAAATCCCGATAGTGATTATTGGACAGATACAGTTCAATTACCTGATGTAAATGTCAATGTTGATAATTTTGATGATAATTGGGCACAAAGTGGTGCATGGGGTACTGCTTGGAATAATTGGCAAACTGTTTGGCAATCATCATCAGATTCAGTTGTAAATAATACCACAGTATCGACTCAAGGTGATGCTACAGTAGCCACAACAACAAGTACTACTACAACTACAACAACATCTGGTCAAGTTAGAGACGGTATTCAATATTCATTAACTCCGGTAACAACGACGACTAATTATGGACCAAGAGTTATATCAACAAATATACAACCGTTTATGCGGTCTAGACCTATTAGATTTACTGCAACAGAAGTTAGACCTGGCGCAAGATTATATGCATTTTTTGATGGTACACCAGTATCAGATTATGTAACTCCAACCAATTCTTCTTTTGCAAATACTGCTAGAGAAGGTGGTCCACTTTTTGCGGCGGCCAATGGAAATGTTTATGGTATATTCAGAATTCCTGCTGATGAAAGACTAAGATTTAGAACTGGTACATTAAGATTTCGTTTGTCAGATTCACAGACAAATGATATCTCATTAGGTTCATCTTTAACCTCAGCGGAAGGCTCTTATTCATCTCAGGGATTGACACAGCAAACACAATCTACCATAGTATCAACTACCAATCCTCAAGTTGTTATGACTGCTGTATCTGAAAGTCAAACTGCAGTCACTAATGCAGTATCGACAACAACTACTTCAGTTAGTGCATCAGTTGTTCAAAATATTACAAATGTAGTCAATGTAAATGTAACTGCACCAGGTCCAACTAATGAAAGTAATGGTGGAAATAGTGGAGATGGTGCCGGCTCTAGTGCCAGCAGCGGCGAGGATCCTATAGCTCAGTCATTTAGCGTCAATACTTTTGCCGTTGGTAAAATAAATGGTTCTGGTGCATTTGCTACAAAAGTTGATCTTTTCTTTGCATCTAAATCTACAACACTTGGATGTGAAATTCATATAAGAGAGATTGATACGTTAACAAATAATATAACACCAAAGGTAATTCCATATAGCACAGTTATTCTGCAACCAGCAGAGATTAATATAAGTGATGATGCATCTGCACCAACACCTGTATATTTTAGCGCACCTGTATATTTACAAAATGGTAGAGATTATGCAGTAGTGGTAAAACCAGTAGGTAATAACCCAGATACAAATTTACATATCTCTCGTTTAGGTGAAGTTGATAAAATAACTGGTAATAGAATAACGTCTCAGCCTGCCGCGGGTATGCTATTCATTTCTGCAAATGATAGAACATATTCAGCAATTCAAGAAGAAGATTTGAAATTTACACTTTATGTCGCAAACTTCCAAAATTCATCGGTAGGTTCTGTAATATTTAAAAATGAATTACGTGATTATTTCCAAATCGCAAATGCTTCAGCGGCCTTTATTCGGGCGGGTGAGGAAGTTCACGGTGAGACAATTCTTGTTGGAACATTTGCTAACACAAAACATGTGAATACAGGTGTCACTTTTGTTCAAGGCATGATTTCAGGAGCGACTGGTACAGTATCAAGATTTAGCACTACACAGATGCGCGTTCGTAATGTATCATTGACTTCAAAATTTAGAGGTGGTGAAACTATTCACATCCGCAATACAAATGCAACAACAGGTGTCATAGTTGGTAACTCAACCGGAGGTATTACCTCAGCAACAACACCAACTGGTCGCGTAGCATATTTTGATGCTATATCATTTGCGAATACCTATTTGCATCTGGCAAATGTGGCCTATACAAATAGTGGCGCGGCTTCTGGTTCAGGTAGAGTTTTCTTTGCTAATAACTGGATTCGCGGTCAAGTTAATGGTGCGATAGCTCGTATAGTCAAACTTGATCGTCTTCAGGCCGATGTATTAAATATATCTACTGACTTCTTGACACCAACAAATACCGCGATAATTGTATCTGGTAAATTTGCCACAAGCAATAGCAGCAGAGATACATCTTATATTAATCTTGATGTAAATAATAATAATGAATTTGTAACACCTAGATATATCCTTAGCCGTAGTATGGAATCTAATACTTCGATTAGTGGTACTTCAATGGGTGCGGATAGATCGGCAGAAATTAAAGCTTCATTAATTAGCTTGAATAGATATGCATCACCAGTTCTTGATGTTCAACGCATTTCTGCTATCATAGTGGAGAATTTGATTAATAATGATACAACTGGTGAGGCCAATACCGCAAGTGGTGGTAATGCTTTATCAAAATATATTACTAGAAAAATGACACTTGCTGATGGTCAAGATGCGGAAGATATTAGAGTTTATCTGACTGCTTATCGTCCACCTGGATCAAATGTAAGTGTATATTACAAAATTCTACACAAAGAAGATAGTGATACATTTGCTAATGCTAGATGGATTCCAATGGATCCTTCTTCGGAAGCAGGATTCACATCATCTACCACATATTCTAGCTCAGAATTGAAAGATGATTTTAGAGAATATGTATTTGTTCCACCTACTTATGTTGAATCTGATGGAGATTATGCTTATAAATCAGGAACAAATCCAAGCAATAGTGATATAATTGAATATAAAAATTCAACTGGCGCTAAATTTGTTGGTTATAAGTATCTGTCAATCAAGGTGATTTTAACAAGCACATCAACAGCAAATCCACCAAGATTAGATGATGTTAGAGTGATTGCATTACAGAGATGACAAAGCCGCCTTTTGCTAAAATAAAAAATGAATCAGGTTATGTTAAAGATATGGCCAATAAGGCTATACTCTCAACTGATCTTGTTGGATTAGAAGCATATAAGACGAGAAAGAAAAAAGCGGTCGAAATGCAATCCAAATTAGATGAGATAAATACTCTAAAGCAGGACGTCGCTGAAATTAAAGACCTGCTACGTCAGCTCATTGGGTCCAAGGAATAGTTATAGATGGCTAAGATTGCAAATGTCGCTTTAACTAATACGTTTGATACTTGGAGAATCAGATCCAATCAAGCATTCAATCGTCTTAGTCAATTTGCGATTGATGAGTCAAAGCTATATGCAAATACTATAACTGCGAATGTAAAATTTTCAACACTTGGTAATTTTACTGTATCTGGTAACTCAGTTATCGGTGCGGCTGGTAAACGTACAATCATAAATGGAATATCTACTGCTAATGGTAGTTTGACAATAAACCAAAATTTATCAATTAATGGTAATACAACAATCGGTGATGCAGCCACAGATAGACTAACATTAAATAGTAATACAGTCACTATGGGTGCGGCCGTATTGAATATTGATACTGGACTTTTATTTTTACAGAAAAATTCAAATAGAGTAGGTATTAATACACTACGCCCAAATACGGCTTTTCATGTGAATGGTGTGGTCTTGGCAAATAGCGGATTTAAATACCCAGACGGAGCTTTAACAACTGCGCCACTATATGTATATGATGATACCGGCTCTCAGTTGTACCCATAAGGTAATACGATGGCAAATCCTTTAAAGGTCAAAAAAACAGGCGCAACATTTAACGGCCTGCAGATTATGACAAATGCAGAGATGGATTATTGTGTCGATGTTGTTCTTAAATTATTTGCCAATACAAATTCAGGTCTTGGTACTGTAAATATTGATGGTGCTACTGGTACTTCAATTGGTACATTTGTTGATACATCTAGATCAGGTTCTGTTGGTGATCACCCAGTTGCAGATTCGCCTACAACAGTAACCACATATACATTTAAGCAAGATGTTACAACTGCTGCAACAGAAGTTATAACAAGGCCTATTGAGCATTCATCTAGTGGTATTAGACAACAAAATGATACCCAGCTAAATGCATCAATTATCACAAGAGCCTTAGCTAACTGTGCAGCATCTGGTATAGGCTCATATGCATTACAACCTAGTGCACCTACTGGTACTTGGACATCAATCGGTACGATCACAAATAGCGTGATAGGTGCAACTAATACTACAACTTTGTGGAGAAAAACTGGTGGTACTGCTCCAACCACGGTAAGACCTTTAAAATATCAAACTAGCCCGTCAAAATCTTTCAAAGAAATGACGGATGTTGAAATACAGGGACTTACTAATAGATTTCGTAATCAAATTATATCTACTGGTATTTGCACATACAAATTACAAACATCAGCTCCAACACCAGGCACATGGACTACAACCGGTGCGGCCTTTGATGATACTAGAAATACTTTAGCATCACAGAGTTATACTGGTTCATATACTGGTTCATATGGAACCTCATATAGTCGAGCATTTGCAGGATCTTATACTGGTTCATATTCTAGATCATTTGCAGGATCTTATACTGGTTCATATTCTAGATCATTTGCAGGATCATATTCAGGTACATATTCTAGAGCATTTGCAGGATCTTATACAAGAAATAGATCACAGAATTTCCAACTATTCTTTTCTGGTTATGGTGGTGCAATTTATACTGGATTCTTTACAGGGTTTTATGCAGGATTTTATACAGGGTTTTTTACAGGATCATATACAGGTAATTATACCGGAAGCTTTACTGGTACATATGCAGGATCATATACCGGTAATTTTGCTGGTACATATATCGGGTCATATACAGGAAATTTTGCTGGTACATATGCCGGATCATATGCAGGATCATATGCTGGAACAACTATTCAAGCAAGTGCAGCTACCATTTCAACAGTCAGCCTTTGGGTGAGGACCGCATAAATGTCTGATAGACAAATTTTGGAACCATATTGGGCATCCAATTTAAAAAATCAAATAGTATGTAAATTTAAATATGCTGATGGGCGAGAAGTTGTGGCATCCGTATCACAAACAGATGAAGGCAATCCTGATTGGGATGAAATACTTCAGAAATTTACTATGGAAGAAATTGATACCAATACGGCCGCAGGTGTTCAAAGACATGAAGAAAATCGTCTGAGAAGGCAAATGGAACAGCAACGTCAAGCTGATAATTTTAGACGTGAAGCTTTGTTTATGGCTAAAAGTGATGCATTTGAAGTTGATTTAGTAAGAACTTCAACAAATACAGAATTAAAATCAAAACTTAGAAAAGCAGCTTCCATTATGGAAGTTACTTTACTTGCATCTATGATTGCACTAGATAATTACAACATGCAAAAGGTGACAGTCGATGCCGAAACGTCGTCAGCAAATACAGCTTGAGCCTAGCAAAGGCTATCTTCTTGTAGCATCATATTCAAAAGCATATTATGATGCTGCAATAAGATGTGCGATATCTATTCGCGATCATCATCCTGATGCTAGAATAGTTCTGTTTACACATACAGATTTTATTAAGGATTCAGATAGATATCTATTCGAAGATGTTATAACTGGCATTCCTTGTCATATGCGTGCAAAATTATGGGCTCTTGATAAGACTCCATTTGATATAACTCTATATCTAGATTGTGATACTGAAATATGGCATGATGATATATCTAAGATATTTGATCTATTAGGTGATAATGATATCGCAATAACAAATATACGAGAATATGCCGGAAAAGGTACTAATGTAAGTAAAACTGAAAAAATGACGCATCATTGTGGTGTGTTTCTTTATAGAAAAACCACAACTATCAGCTTTATGCAAAAATGGTGGTCAGACTATTTAATTCAAACCGCGCGCGGTCCATGGCCATATCCAGAATATGAATCTAATATGAGACCTTGGGATCAGTTTACCTTTTGGCGTTTATTAAAAGAAGAATTTAAAAATATTAAAGTATCAATCTTGCCAGATGATGCTAGATGGAATTTCATACATCTGTATCTAGATAGTGAGACCGATAAGCCAATAGTGGTCTGGCACTATACAATACCCAGAGGAATCGTAGATGCAAACTCTATCAAAGATACACCCTACTCTCCAGAAAATTTTAGATGATTTTTCTGATTGGTTTTTCCAACAAGATTTGTCACAATTAAAAATACAAAGACGGGATGATTTTAAGAAAAATCTATCTTACATAGAATGTACTAATAGAGAATATCTGGAGTCGGCCTTACCGACTCCAGAACGATTTGGATTTCCTAGAGATTGCTATGGTATTGATATGATCATACATCATTCAAAAGAAAGGGATTTTTTCCCGACTTATTTTGATCCAGTGCTTAGAAAACTAGATGATGATCTAATGACATTTCTTGGGGCTAGAAATAATGCACTAAAGATGTATTATCCACCAGAAGGTTTTATAGGATGGCATAATAATGGGAATGCACATGGTTACAATATAGTAATAACATATAGCAAAACTGGTGATGGTTCATTTTATGCTTATGATTTGAAAACCAAAGAAATCATAGAATACAAAGATAAGCCAGGTTGGAATATAAAGGTTGGATATTTTGGTAAATTTTCAGAACCTGATACTGTATTTTGGCACTCAGCTAGAACTGATTGTGATAGATTGACATTAAGTTATATCATATATGATAAAAATATTTGGGATAATATGATCGAAGATATTCAATCATGATTTGGTTAGCATTTGAATAATTTCTTCATCTGACATCTTTAAACTAAAAACAGAATCAACAAGTGAGGTACTATTGAAAATCCATTTCATATCCAAAATCTCATAACCATCTGGATATTCAAATGTAATAAATTCATCATTACCAAAATATTTGATCATATATTCTTCACTGGACGACATAAATTTTTCATATAGATCATGATGATTACCGCCAGTCCACATCATGATCGATGAATTTAATATTGTAAAATACATACCCAAAGTCTTTTTTCGTAAATGAGTATTTACTAAACTTTTATGTGTGATTTTAGATGGATTTTGTCCTATGATTAGTTTGTCACCAAATTGTAACATTTCATCTATAGGCTTTAAAATCTTTGAATCTAAATCAAAAAATATACATTTTGCACCATCTTCACATAACCCTGGCTTAAACAATAAAAGCTTGAACCACCAACCTTCCAAATCATGATCACGCACATCTATCGGAATAATATCTGTGCCTATAAATTCATCAGGGTCATCGGTTAGGCAATAGTGTTTGAATGGTGAACCGAGATAAATCTTACTTGATTCATTAATGGCCATAACATATTTTTTGTTATATTTTGGCTTTACTAATATGGAGTATAGATGATACATGTCGACCTCTATAAAATTCATATGCTATAAGTGGGGAAAGAAATACCCAAGTATATATGTTAACAGATTATATAATATGGTAAAAGCACATTACAATGGCAGCTTTTCTTTTCACTGTATAACTGATGATATTTCAAATATTAGAAATGAAATTATAACACACGACATTAATAAAATTGCATCATTTCGTAAAGATATGGGGTCAATTTTTACAATAGAAAAATTAAGTTCATTTAAATCTGGTTTTTTGGATGGGGGTCGATTTGCTTTACTAGACCTTGATATCATAATACATGGTAATTTAACAGAATATTTGAATGAGTGTTTTACAGAATTTAGATTGATCAAAAATTATTGGCAACCTGATTATGCAGATATAACCCATTATGGCGGTAATTACTGTTCAATAAATTCATCATTCGTTACATGGAAAGATGATCAAGCAACACACATATATGATTTTTATATGAAAAATCTTAATAAGATTTCCCGGGTTTACAATAGTTTTGATAGATCATTATATTATCTTCAAGATGGACAATATGCATTTCATCCAAAAGGAATAGTATATTCTTATAATGGAGGAGCTCACTATCCTGATGATAGGTCCGTAGGATTATATAGAGATTCTTATAAAATTTGCATATTTAATAATTCTCATGGATATGGTATGGATATTAACAATACAAAAAATTGGGCATTAAGCATGTGGAAAAAATATGATACCTTATAAAGATATGAAAGAAAAAATTTCATCCAAATATAATAAGTTAATAAGAACGTCAGAATGGCCAATATCTCATGTATTAAATGATAGCATAGATCCTTATTATTCTAGTATAGAATATGAAATTGTCGAATCTTTGATACCGCATATTGAAAATGGTTCTAAAATTGCCATATTAGGTTCTTGGTTTGGTATAACTTTTTTAGAAACATTTTCTTTAATAAATCACAAAATAGATATGATAAAGCTATTTGATTATGACCCAACGGTTGAAATAATTGGTAAAAAAATATCCAATATGGTAGATATTGATGTCAAATATCTAAGAAAAAATGTAATTTTTGATGATATAACAAAAGATATAGATGGGTTTAATATCTTCATAATACCCTATATTCATATGCTATTACCTTTTGATGATATTATTCCAAATGCACCTAAAAATAATTTCATATCATTGTCTGGTTCAAATGATGCATTTTTAATGAGATATGGAAATCCTATATTCAATGTAGATGATCTAAAGCAACAAACAACATTTTCCGATGAATTGTATATCTCAGAAAAAGAAATGAAATTTCTGGATAGGAGATTAAGTTTTAAAAAATCGATTTTAACGGCAAGAATCTAAATAGGCCGTGACCTAGCTATAATATGCATAACAATATAGCTGGAGGATGCCTATCATGGCTGAAGATAAAGATAAAGTTGAAGTTCAACAAGAAAAACCATCACCATCTGAAATATCTTTAAAAGAAGCTAATAGTTTTTTTGTAACTAAAATATCAGTAATGTCACTTGCAACCATTATGGTTTCTGTGGTATTTGTTCTTTTAATTAGTATTTTTCACCCTGATGTAAGCAATGATAAAATCTTTGAAGTTATAGGACCCGCATTCCAAACCGTAGTCGGTTGTTTTGTTGGAATGGTATCTGCGAATTTCATAAGGAAATAATAGTATGGACCAGCTTCTCAATATAGTCAAGACGGTTGCACCTACTATCGCAACTGCGATGGGTGGTCCTCTTGCAGGTATGGCTGTTCGCACCTTATCCGAGACATTACTCGGTAAGCCTGATGGTACACAAGAGGAGCTGGCCGCGGCAGCAGCAGCCGCAACACCAGATCAATTACTTGCGCTAAAAAATGCTGAAAATAGTTTTAAGCTTGAAATGAAAAAGCTTGATGTTGATTTAGAACGTATTAGCGCAGGTGATCGTGATAGTGCTCGTCAGATGGCGATGCAAAATCCAAGAGATTGGACACCAAGGGCTTTGGCTGGAGTTATTACAGTCGGATTCTTTGGTGTATTAATGTATATGCTAATGTTTGGTTTACCTGCTGCTGGTGGTGGTGAAGCTATGCTTGTGATGCTAGGTACCCTAGGCACAGCATGGGGTGCTGTTGTATCATTTTATTTTGGTTCATCCGCTGGTTCACGAGCCAAAGATGAAGCTTCTGCTGGAAAGAAGTAAGCCATAAATAGTATGGCTTAATTCGGAGGTAGGTATGGCTGTACCAACTACTCGCAAGCTGTTCAAAGATTATTGTCTTAGACGGCTAGGTTATCCTGTCATTGATATAAACGTTGATGATGGTCAAGTCGATGACCGCATCGATGATGCGCTTGCATATTATCGTGATTTTCATTTTGATGGTACAGAACACATCTATCTTTCATATAAGATTACACAGACGGATGTAACAAATAAATTCATCACGCTTCCTGATAGTATCAATTATGTCATTCGTATTTTTGATATTGGTCGTGCATCTAGCGTATCAAACTTATTCAATGTACGCTATCAGATACATTTAAATGACCTATTTGATTTCACAAGCACCACATATGTTCCGTATGTTATGGGTATGCGTCATATTGAAGAACTAGAACAGATTTTTGTTGGTAGCAAACCAATTCGATTCAATCGTCATAATAATCGTCTATATGTCGATATGAAATGGGACAAAGATGTCAAGGTTGATGATTATGTAATTGTCGATTGTTATCGAGTGCTTGATTCTGAGACCTTCAGCGACGTATGGTCAGACCCATGGTTAAAGAAATATGCTACTGCACTCATCAAAAAGCAATGGGGTGAAAACCTAAAGAAATTTGAAGGTATGAATCTGCCCGGCGGTGTAAAATTCAATGGCCAAAAAATTTGGGATGAGGCCAATGAAGAAATTAATGCGCTTGAAAAGGAAATGAATAGCGGCTATAGCTTACCTGTCATGGATATGATGAATTGATATGGCCACAAATAAGTATTTTCGCAATTATAATTATGGACGCGAACAAAGGGTAGAAGATGACCTAACGGTTGAGGCTATCAAGATTTATGGAACCGATGTGCAATATATGCCGCGCACCATATTCAATGAGATTGAAGAATTTGGTGAAGATCCGTTATCAAAATTTGATCTAGCAGTACCCATCGAAGTTTATGTCAATAACCTTGAGAATTTTCAAGGTGAAGGTGATTTTCTTAGCAAGTTTAATCTGGAAATTCGTGATCAGATTACTCTTACAATGGCCCGTCGACGCTGGGATCAAATACGCACAGAAAAGTTGGTTGATGAGATAGGTAATATATACCTTACAGAAGATAATCCTGCAATCTATTCATCAAATACTGATAATTATCTATTAGAAACTGGTAGTGCAAATGGATATTCTATTTCTTCATCTCGACCTCTTGAAGGTGATTTGATATACATTCCGTTTATAAACAATGGAAACGGCGCTATCTATGAAATAAAATTTGTTGAGCATGAACGTGTCTTTTATCAGCACGGTAAGCTGTACACATATGAAATGACATGTGAATTATTCCGTTATAGCTCGGAACGTCTTGACACCGGCAATAATGATATTGATATAATTGAAACCCGTCTAACTCAGGATATTTTAAATTATAATTATTTAATGGAAAATTCAGATATTATGATATCTGAAGATGGTGGTTATATAGTTCAAGAATTCCGTTTAGAAAATATACTAGGATCTGCAAATAATGAGATGTTTACGCAGAAATCATTTATAGACGTAGACTTCAGCGAGCGTAATCCATTTAGCGAGGTAGATAGGTATTAATCATGCCAATATTCGGCTCTTCCTTCTATCATCAGACGCTTAGAAAATATGTTATCACTTTTGGTAACATGTTTAATGATATGACAGTCAGTCGTATAGATTCTACAGGCAAAACAGTTCAAACTTTAGGGGTACCTATTTCATATAGTCCTAAAGAAAAATGGTTAGCTAGATTAAAAGATAATCCCGATCTTACGTCTCAAGTACAGACGGTTTTACCTAGGCTATCATTTGAGATAACTGGATTTGAATATGATGGTACCCGTCGTCTACAATCTTTAACTAGAAATGTTTCTACAAATTCTAATGGTTCTTTTAAATATCAGCGTACACCAGTTCCATGGAATTTAAATTTCTCGTTATATTCATATGTAAGAAATGCCGATGACGGTGTTCAAATTATGGAACAGATTCTTCCTTATTTTGGGCCAGAGTGGACAAATACATTAAACTTGATTCCTGAGATGGGTATCAAGATGGATGTACCGACTATACTTACTGGTATGAATATAGAAGATACATATGAAGGTGATTATGAGAATCGCAGGGCCCTCATATACACATATAATTTTACAATGAAATGTTGGTTCTTTGGTCCTGTGCGTACTCCTGCTAATGATGGTGGTATTATTCGTCGCACTATACTTAATTTCCATTCGATGGATACTAATCTTAGAGCAAATACTCTTTATGGTATTACCGTCGATATAACAGACGAAGAAATTGATAGAGCACTTACAACATCTCGTGTTACTATACAGCCAGGATTATTTGCTAATGGAGTTGGCACAGCTAATAGTGCTGCATCAATAAATCGTAATTTAATAGCGGCCAATTCAGATTGGAAATATGCACCGAATACATTCTTCTATCCATCAGGTGTGAAGTATGATCCTATAACTGGACAGGATAGTTAAAAATGAGTAATCTACATGATGCTTTAAATTTACCAGAAGTCAAGAAAAAAGAAACCTTACCAGCAGTAATAGATCAGACTGAAATTTCTGATGATCTTGAGATTGATTATAAAGAAGCACGAACTAATTTAAAAGATGTCATAGGTAAGGGTAAAGAAGCCCTTGAGAATCTTTTGATAATGGCAAAAGACCTCGATTCACCTCGTGCATATGAGGTTGTAGGTCAGCTTATCAAGACTATATCTGATGTCAATAAAGATTTAATTGACATTCATAAACGCAATAAAGATATTAGAGGTGAAGCCTCAGATCCTAGCACAGTGGTGAATAATGCTGTATTCATAGGCAGCACGGCCGACTTGCAAGCAATCATAAACGGTCGCAAAGAAGATATCATAGATGGGCAAGCTTCTGATGTCTGATAATTATCTTGGTAATCCTACTTTAAAAAAAGCTGGTGTTAAGATAAACTTCACGGAAGATCAAATCCGTGAATATCATAAGTGTGCTACAGATCCTGAATATTTCATTGAAAATTATATGAAGATTGTTAGCGTTGACCGAGGCCTGATAAATTTTGGTTTATATCAATATCAGCGCAAGATGGTTCGCACCTTTAAAGATAATAGATTTTCAATTTGTAAAATGCCTCGTCAGTCTGGTAAATCGACTACGGTTACTGGATATATGTTGTGGCTGATATTATTTCATGATAATCAAAGCATCGCTATTCTAGCCAACAAAGGCAGTCTTGCGCGAGACATGCTTGCTAAAATTCAGCTTGCATATGAACATATACCAAAATGGATGCAGCAAGGTATTGTCATATGGAACAAAGGTAATATTGAACTTGAGAATGGTTCAAAGATATTAGCATCTGCAACCTCAGCTAGTGCGATTCGCGGTGGTTCATATAATCTGATTTTCTTAGATGAATTTGCATTCGTACCACGCAATATCGCTGAAGAATTTTTTGCATCTGTTTATCCTACAATTAGCTCTGGTAAGACTTCTAAGATTATAGTTGTATCGACACCTAATGGTCTAAACCACTATTACAAGATGTGGGTTGATGCGACTGAGAAACGTAGTGAATATGTACCAATTGAGGTACATTGGCGTGATACACCAGGCCGTGATGATAAGTGGCGCGAACAAACAATTCGCAATACCAGCGAAGAACAATTTAAGCAAGAATTTGAAACTGAGTTTCTTGGCAGTACACTCACACTTATCTCTGGTTCAAAGCTTAGGTCTATGGCCTTTAAGAATGTATCAAAAGATGCCTGGGGTGTTGACATATATCATCAACCTGAATATAAGCATACCTATGCTATCATGGTTGATACTGGTCATGGTGTTGGTCTTGATTATTCTGCTTTTAGTGTGATAGATGTGTCACAGGTTCCATATAGACTTGTTGCAAAATATAGAAACAATAATGTAGTTCCATCATTTTATCCAGAAATTATTGCAAGATATTCTAAGGCCTATAATAATGCTTATATCTTGGTAGAAACAAATGATGTAGGCAAAACAATCGCAGAAGTTTTACATCGTGATCTTGAGTGTGATAATGTACTATCAACTACACAAATGGGTCGTGGTGGTCAACAGCTTAGTGCTGGATTCTCAGGTAGATCACAATTAGGTGTTACCACTTCAAGATTTGTGAAAGCTGTTGGTTGTGCTAATTTAAAAGAATTAATTGAAGGCGATAAGCTAATCATCGAAGATTTTGATACAATTGAAGAACTTTCAAATTTTGTATCAAAGGGTAATTCTTTTGAGGCCGAAGAAGGTTATAATGATGACCTTGTAATGACTTTAGTTTTATTTGGTTGGTTAACAAAACAACTTTTCTTTAAAGAGCTAACTGATATAGATATTAGACATCGTATAGCTGAAGAAAAGCTGCGAGAAATGGATGAAGATTTGTTGCCGGCAGGTTTTTATGATGACGGTACAATGGATGACCCGATGTCATTAGATGGCACATCGGGTGAAGGTGATTGGTTAGATCGTTGGGTCCGAGTCTGATGGTTTTTTATAAATATCGTGGATGGAAAATTACATCAGATATCTCTAGGAGGAAATGATCATGCCATTTCAAATCTCTCCAGGCGTGAATGTCAGCGAAATTGATTTGTCAACGATCGTCCCTGCCGTAAGCACGACGACCGGTGGTATCGCTGGACATTTTCGTTGGGGTCCGGTTCAAAAACGTGTATTGATTGATACTGAGGACAATCTTGCACTGCAATTTGGTAAACCAGATGCTAACACAGCTGATTCATTTTTTACGGCCGCTAGCTTTCTTGGTTACGGAAATCAGCTATTTGTAGTTCGCGCCATTAATGAAGCTGGCAGTACTACAAATGCACGTAATGCTACAACAAATGCGGCCAATACAACAAATACCGTCATTAAAAATGATGATGACTATGATCTAAATTATTCTAGCGGTATTTCTGGTGTTGGTAATTGGGTTGCAAAATATCCAGGTGAACTTGGTAATTCGCTTCGTATTTCAGTTTGTCCATCAGCAAATGCGTGGACAAGCACACTGACAGGTACACTTGCTTTCACTAATAATAGCACGACTGTCACAGGTACTACAACAACATTCAATAATCAAATTCGCGCCGGTGATATTCTTCTTGCTGGGCCCGACAAATATGAAGTAAAAGTTGCATCTGTAGCTAATAATACAAGTCTAACTTTGCAATCAAAATATGTCGGGAATACTGTAGCTTCACAGTCAAGTGTAACTCGTCGTTGGGAATTTTATAATTATTTTGATGCTGCTCCAGGTTCATCTGAATATGTGTCAAAGCAAGGCGGCTCTGGTGATGAGATGCATATTGTTGTGGCCGATGAAGATGGATTATGGTCAGGGCGAGCTAATACTGTAATTGAGCGTTTTGCCGGTGTGTCAAAAGCAAATGATGCTTTGACACAAGATGGTGGAACTAATTATTACAAAGAAATCGTCAATCAAAGATCACAATATGTTTGGTGGACATCACATCTTACAGGCGTTACAAATGCAGGTAAGGCATCTTCTGGTGTAAGCTTTGGTGCTGGTGCTCAATCTCTTCCAATCAATGCATCATTTGTATTAGGACGTGATGGTTCTTCACCACGTTCTGCTGATTATATTGTCGGCTATAATAAATTTGCCAATCCTGAAGAAGTTGATGTATCATTGATTCTTACAGGTGAAGGTAATCAAACAAAAGCTGTGCATATTATTAATAATATAGCAGAAGTCCGTAAAGACTGTATTGCAGTTATTTCTCCGCGTCGTGCAGATGTGGTTAATAATTCCAGTTATATCGGTAAAGAGACTGATGATTCAATTACATTCCGTAATCTTCTACCATCATCTTCATATGCTGTCCTTGATAGCGGATACAAATACATCTATGACAAATATAATGATCTATACCGCTATGTTCCGCTGAATGGTGATACAGCTGGTCTGATGGTTCGTACTGATAATGAGCGTGATCCATGGTTCTCACCTGCTGGGTTTAATCGTGGTCAAGTCAAAAATGTAATTAAGCTATCATTCAATCCTACAAAAAGCCAACGTGATCAGCTTTATAAGAATGGTATCAACCCTGTTACTACATTCCCAGGACAGGGTACGGTGCTTTTTGGTGATAAAACATTGCTTGCAAAGCCATCAGCTTTTGATCGCATCAATGTTCGTCGCCTCTTTATCACTCTTGAAAAAGCAATTAGCACGGCCGCAAAATTCACTCTGTTTGAGTTCAATGATGAATTTACGCGTGCTCAATTCCGCAATCTTGTCGAACCATTCTTGCGTGATGTGCAAGGCCGTCGCGGTATCTATGATTTCCGCGTAGTCTGTGATGAATCAAACAATACTCCTGAGGTTATTGACCGTAATGAGTTTGTTGGTGATATCTATGTGAAGCCGGCTCGCTCGATTAATTTCATTCAGCTGAACTTCGTCGCGGTCCGCACCGGCGTCGAGTTCACCGAAATCGTCGGTCAGTTTTAAGGCGCGGTAGGAGGAAATAAGACATGGCTTTTAATGTCTCAGAATTTGCATCAGCAGGCCTCCCGCTTGGTGGTGCCCGCCCATCGCTTTTTAGTGTCATTGTCGATACACCATCTGGTGTGCCGAACGTGGGAGCTAGAATTTCATTTACATGTCGTGCAGCGCAGATTCCGCAAAGCACGGTTGGTGTGATTGAACAAGCTTACTACGGCCGTCGCATCAAGATTGCAGGTACTCGCACATTCCAGAATTGGAGAGTCGATATCCTGAATGATGAAGATTTTCAGGTACGCTCTGCAATGGAAATCTGGAGCAATGCGATTAATTCACATCAATCCAATCTACGCGCACCACAGCTAGCAACATCTGCTTCATACCGCACTACCGCGACTGTGACGCAATATGCTAAGACTGGTGAGGCTTTGCGTACATATCGGTTTGTAAATATCTTTCCGACAGAAATCGGAGCCATTGATCTGGCTTGGGATCAAGGTGAACAGATTGAAACATTTCCAGTAGAATTTGCATATGATTACTGGGATCTAGTAAACCCAGGTACAACTGGCACGCTAGCGGTCTAATCTAAAACCACTAGCGGA
>Ga0315904_10001318_pt1 | contig 39098 bp, 25 predicted proteins | sample LakEriMetagenome_6_FD_203529 | JGI IMG/M metagenome (GOLD analysis project Ga0315904, IMG submission 203529) | Freshwater fungal communities from buoy surface, Lake Erie, Ohio, United States - Buoy 12 MA120 | ecosystem: Environmental > Aquatic > Freshwater > Lake | place: USA: Lake Erie, Ohio... | reverse complement strand
AGTTTTCCGATTTGGGCAACGTCGAGCAGGTCACGCGCGTCGCCGTTCGACTGGTCATCGCCGGATTGCTCGGCGGACTGATCGGCTACGAGCGCGAGCACCGGGGCAAGGCGGCGGGTGTGCGAACGCACATTCTCGTGTCACTGGGAGCCGCCTTGTTCGTCATGGTGCCGCAGCAATCCGGTGTCCCCGATGCCGACTTGACCCGGGTCCTGCAGGGGCTGATTGCCGGAATCGGCTTTCTGGGTGCCGGAACGATTTTTATCGGTGAGGGGAAACACCGCGTCAAAGGCCTCACCACGGCGGCGGGCATCTGGATGACCTGTGCAGTCGGGGCGACCGCCGGGATGGGACGGGAAGCGACGGCCATTTTCAGCGCCCTGCTCTGTTGGACGATTCTGGCTCTCGGGCCGCTGGTGACCAAGCGAAAACTCAGCAACGGGGAGCAGACTCCCGAGCAAACATCTGATTCAACCCCGAACTGAGCGCGCGAGCGGCTTGCCTGCCTGATTAGGGGCGAAGAGAGGCCTTCCGTTGCTCCACGGGGCCCCCACGCTGACAGGGCTACTTGCTCGCCTGAGCAAAACAGTCCAGATTGGACGGCGGCTCGAGCTGACGAATCTCGGGAGCCGTTTTTCATCTCTGTGGAGGCTTGGCTGCGATGCGACGATGGTGCACTGCTTGGTTGTTGGTTTTGCTGGTCTCGGGAACCAGTTGGGCGCAAGACGGCGAGTGGATTTCGCTGTTTGACGGACAGACCCTGAAAGGCTGGACTGTCAGTGCGAAGACTGGACACAGCGCCAAGAGCGGCTTCAAGTCGGGCGGGCGCTGGGTGGTGGAAGAGGGCGCGATCACGGGATCTCAGGACCAGCCGGGGAATGGGGGGATCATCCTCAGCGAACGGCAGTTCGGGGACTTTGAAGTCGTCGTGGAAATGCGGAACGACTTCGGCCCGGACAGCGGGTTGTTTCTCCGCAGCACCGAAGACGGCAAAGCCTATCAGGCGATGATCGATTACCACTCCGGCGGCAACCTGATGGGCATTTATGGAGAAGGACTCGGTGGACGGCCCCACATTCGGAATTTCAATTTCGAAGACGTGGTCACCAAGATCAACCTGAACCCGGTCGGCAATCCGCAGATCCCCTTTGCAGTCCTGCCCGACGCCTGGCCCGCTTTCTGGAAGCATGGCGAGTGGAATGAACTGCGGGCCCGAATCGTTGGTGGCGACAAGCCAACCATCACGACTTGGATCAACGGAGTCAAAATTTCGGAGTGGACTGAGACCGAAGCCCGGCACCCGGCGCGGGGTCACATCGCCCTCCAAGTCCACGGTGGCGGCAGTGCCGAGGACTACAACGGCAAGTTTGTCCGCTACCGGGGCATCCGGGTCAAGGAACTGGATGGAGCCCGCCGCGACTAGCCGCTTGCGGATGGCCTGTTGCAGACGAGCACCCTCGCTGGACTGAGCTTTTCACTCTTTGGGACAGCGTTTCCCATGCTCGCTGCAAGGGGCCAAACTGCGATTCCTTCGTTCAATTCTCTCCATCCAACGACTTGATTTTTCAAAGTCGTTCTGGATTGCGAAGCAGCTTCTTTTTAATCACAATTCTGTATTCAACTTTCCAGCGCGGGTGCTCTGCGGAAGGCCCAGATCCCTCTGCCGCACCAACTGCTGGCTTCAGTTTCCTACTCCGTGAAATGTGCACCATGAGTTATTTCAATCGATTTTTCAGCCGACAAGCCGTTGGCATTTCCCGTTTGATCTTCACCGCAGGGATTGGCCTGAGCGCCCTGTTGTTCCCTTTGAACTCCACCGCCAAGGGGGACCTGCTCGTTGTCGACTCGCTTTTGGACCGGGTCCTGCTGGTCAGTGCAACCGACGGCAGCGTGATTAACGCGAATTTCATCAGCGACGTGCCGAGGTTCCAGACGGCAATCAATGCGATCAACAGCGGCCAAAATACGATTCTGATCAGCGACCAGGTAGCTGATGCCGTCTTTGAATACGACCTTTCGGGCAATTACCTTCGCACCGTCGTTTCGGCCTCCAATGGTCTGGATAACATCCGCGGCATCGCCGTTCACAACGGTCGTTTGTACGTCACTGTCGCCGGTGGCAGCCTCAACAATACCATCCAGAGCTTCAAGCTTGACGGTTCCGATCGGCAGACCTTCATCAGCTCCAATCTCGACAGTCCGTGGGACGTCTTTTTCCGGGGCGGGGATGTTCTGGTCTCCAACTCGGGCTCGGATGACATTGAGCGATTTGACTTCAACGGCAATTTCCTCAATACGCTGGTCGCCAGCGATGGCGCGAGCGGAATTGATTTCCCGCAGCAAATCTTCGAGCGCAGCAACGGTAATTTGCTGGTTGGCGGATTTTCCCCGCCAGCCGGAATTTTTGAGTATTTGGCCGACGGAACCCAGCTCAACTATTTTTCCGCCCCGGGGCCTCGGGCGGTCTATGAACTGGCCAACGGAAAATACCTTTATTCCGCCGGCACTCGCTTGGCCGTCTTCGACCCGATTACAAGGACCAGCACAGACATCATCAACAACACCAACTCCAGCTTTCGCTATATCGAGCGTCTGCAGGCTGTACCCGAACCGGGCAGCTGGTTGCTCTGTCTTGGCTTGTCCGGACTCGTGTTGAGCCGTCGCCGAGCATCCCGAGTTGAATGAGCCCGCGTGACGCGCGGCGAGTCCGGAACGAAAACCGGTCCGGAGCGAATGGTGGCTGGAACAACCGGCAATGCGGGCCGAGGTCCAAGGAGTCAAGCTCCAGGAAAAGACCAGGCCCGCAAGGTTGTTCCGCCTCTGGATAAAAGGCGAGAACTCAACTCATTCCCAGCTCGGACCAGACAGGCTTCCACTTCTGAAGGTCTACCCGCAGTTGAGCAGTCGCCGGACCGGGCGGCGCAAGGGCACAGGCGGCGCCAGGGCACAGGCGGCGCAAGGGCACACGCGGCGCAAGGCATGAAAGGCGCGAAAGGAGGTTCCTGGCGACAGCGTCTGGCTGTGGGACGCTGATGGCCAGGCGTGCGAGCTGATGGCCAGGCGTGCGACTGGAGGCCAACTAATGTTGCAGGCAAACAGCGTCTGCTTTTGGACAACAGCGCCTGTCTTAGAACAACAGAGCCTGTCTTAGAGCTTCAGCGGCTGTCTTAGAGCTTTGCCGCGTAGCTATTGGATGCAGATCCAGGTGGCGAAGGGTTCGACGTAACCGGGAGCGACGACCGCGTCCAGCGGACCGACGCCAGGCGCGACCACGTTTCGGTCGTTGATGTAGATGGCGTCTGTGCCGATGAACCCGGTTCGATTGAACTGGATTGAGCCGTCCGCCATCACACAGTTTTGGCCCCAACCTCCGTGGTTCCGGCTGGTCCGGGACGGTGTGGCGTTGTGGGGTGCGTCAGCGAGCAGGACGTAATTGCTGCGTCCCAGATTTTTGACCGCAGCGTACTTTCCGTTTTCGAGATATCCGAGCGTGTAGCCGTAATCGCCGAGCATCTGCTGGCGATAGAGTTGCAGCTCTTCAGAATTTTCAGCGGCGAGAACTTCACTGGTCATCGGAATCCGAGCCTGGCTGGCGGACTTGCCCAGCCCGGCACAGGCAAACACCTTGTCGTTTTCCAGCAAACCAGCTGTTTTCAGCATCGGGCCAACACATCCGGCGGTCGCCAGGGGACCAGCCTCCGGGATTTGGGGGAATCGCCCCGCATTTGCATCGGCGTACTGGGTCAGTGAGTTGTAAACGCTTCGCAAATTGTTTTGACAGGCGACCGAGCGGCTGCTGAAGCGGGCAGCCGACAGGGCGGGAATCAGCAAGGCGCCAACCAGCAAAGCGGCGGCACAGCTGCAAACCACATCCATTACGCTCCAGCCCCATTCGCTGTGTGCATGGGCCTCGCCCGCGGGAGCTGAGGAGAAGAAACGGCGAGCCAGTCGGCTCGACTTGGCGGGTTGGGGGGAGGTCGTTGCGAATGCCGATTCGGTTGAGGCCTCAGCGGGCTGCCAAGCGGTATCAGTGGGCTGCCAAGCGGCCTCAGCGGGCTGCCAAGTTGGCCGCCCCGTTACGGCTCGGGCATCGGATTCGCTCAATTCCGGGTTGCTATCGCCGAAGCTGCCTGAAGCTTCCCGGGCGCTGACCGCCACGAATTGGCAGCAGCGACGGGCCAGCCCAGGGGGAGGGCCGACCGGTTCGTTGACCTGCTCCAGCGGGGCGAGTGCGGCTTTCATCGCCAGCAGCCTTGCTTCCAATTGCGGATGCTGATCAACCAGTTGTTGAACCTGCTCCTGCTCCCGGGCGTCCAGTGCTCCGAGCAGATATCCGAGCAAGTCTTCCTGCGAGGGTGCGTTCACGGTCCCGTATTACCTGTTGGATTAATCTAACTGATGAGAATTCCAAAGTTGGCCGAGCTGGCTGACCGCAGCGTGCACACGGCTCTTGACGGTCCCAACCGGGATCCCGAGCACCTCGGCAGCTTCGCGGTACTTCATCCCCTGATAGTAAACCAATTGGACGACTGAATACAACTGTTCTGGCAGTTGCTCGAGTGAAGAACGAATCAAGTTCTTCCGCTCTTCGTCCAAAGTGGTGTCGAGGGGATTCACCTCGGCCGTTTCCAGCATGTTCACCAGTTGACCAACTTCGTCGTTTTCCTGATCGTGCGGCGTGTCCAGGCTCAACATCTTGTGTCGCTTGGTTCGCCGACGGGCATCAATCGCCTGGTTGGTCGCGATGGTGTAAAGCCACGGTCGGAACTTGCGATCCGAGTGAAATTGGTCGCACCGGCGGTGGACCAGCAAAAACGTCGCTTGAAACACGTCTTCGGCCATTTCGGCATTGCCCAGGTACCGCCGGAGATAGTTGTAGAGCTCCCGTTCGTACCGATAGACCAACAAGGCGAACGCTTCGCGATCGCCCGTCTGGCGGTACGTTTGCAACAGTTGCTCGTCCGTCACGGGGTGTTCCTTGGCTTGAAGTTGCCGAGCCGAGTTGTAATCCAAGTCGTAAATCGTGGCTTGCATCATCCTTTACGCAAGATTCTCAGCGGGGTTCGCGTTCCGAGACAAAAATATTCGTCTGGGAGGCAAAAATCCCGATTTAGAATCGCGTCTCCTTAAAACCGTAAAACGTTCAAAATGTTCACAACTGATTTATCGGGGGGTCGCGGTCACCTTTGGTCCGTTTGACAGGCAATTCGGGGCGACTTAAACTCGCGACCGCTCTCAAACGCAAAGTCCATGCCAAAGCGGACGTCAGATGCAGAAAAATTCCTATAAGTGGGCTGCTAGCGGCGACATTAACGCCTTTTTTGGGCTGATGCTCGACAACTTGGCCGGGCTGATCCTCGCCGTTGGAATGCTCGCCGGGAGCTTTGGCTTCCCTGTAAATTTTGCAATTCGTTACATGGTCCCCGGGACGGCGATCGGCGTTCTGGTCGGGGACCTGCTCTACTTTGCCCTCGCTTTCCAAGTCGCCCGCCGCACCGGCAAAAGCAACCTGACCGCGATGCCGCTGGGGCTGGACACCCCCAGCCTGATCGGGATGGTCCTGTTCGTGATTGGACCGGCGTTTGAGCTGGGAAAGCAAAACGGCCTCGAGGAGATCGCCGCCGCCCGCGAGGCGTGGCACATCGGCATCTGCTGCCTGATCCTCACCGGCCTGATCAAGCTGTTGCTGGCGTTCAGTTCCAACTGGCTGCGGCGCGTCATACCGCGGGCCGGGCTGCTCGGCTCGCTTTCGGCGATTGCCTTGGTGCTGATTGCCTATTACCAATTCCCCAAGATCTTTTCCCAGCCGATGGTTGGCTTGCCGGCGCTGATCCTGATCCTGGTGACCCTGGTTGCCAAGGCGCGGCTTCCGTTTGGCGTGCCCGGTGCACTGGCGTCGGTTGCGGTCGGTTGCCTGTTCTACTACCTCGGAACCTGGGTTGATCGGACCTTGTTCTTCGGCAGTTCCACCGAAGCGGCGGTTGCCGCCGCCGGGGAAGCAGGCTCTTACTGGTTTCCAACCGAATGGCTGGAAGTCTTCCGGCTGGAGTGGTGGAAGGCGTGGCCAGCCTCGCTGAACTACCTCGGCTATGTCATCCCGTTTGCGATCACCACGGTGATCGGCGGAATCGACTGCACGGAGAGCGCTGCCGCGGCGGGCGACGAGTATCACACCGGGACGATCATCGGGATCGAATCCGTCGCGACCCTGATTGCAGCGGTTTGCGGGGGAGTGATCCAGACGACCCCCTACATTGGCCACCCTGCCTACAAGGCGATGGGGGCTCGGGCGGCCTACACTCTCGCCACGGCCCTGTTCATCGGCGCGGCGGGAATCGTCGGTTACTTCCAGACCCTGCACGACCTGATCCCCGAAGTCGCAGTCGTGCCCATCCTGCTCTTTATCGGGCTGGAGATCACCGCTCAGAGCTTCGTGGCGACCCCTCGGCGGCACTATGCCGCGCTGGCTCTGGCGTGCCTACCGGCGCTGGCCAAGCTGCTGATGATTACCCTGCCGAATTATCTGCCGCTGATTGAAATGCAAACCAATCCGCAGGTCGCCGCGCTGCGAATTCTGTCCGGAGGGTTTATCGTCACCAGCCTGCTGTGGGCCGCCGTGCTGGCCCTGATCATCGACCGCCGCTATCGCCGCGCGGCGCTGTTCCTGGCGCTGCTCGGCGTCTTCACGCTGTTCGGATTCGTCCACTCGCCCTGGGACGGGGACAAGCTCTACGATCCGCGGCTGCTGATGAGCGAGATGATGTACGAATACCGCATGCAGGTGATGCAAATCGCGGGCGGATACCTGGTTTCCGCGTTGATTGTCTGGCTGATGGAACTGACCAAGCGGTCGCGCACCGACACGATCGACAGCGACGAGCAGTATGAGGCCCTGCAATGAGTATCCCCCGGACGCTGGAAGTCGAAGTGATGGACACGCCGCAAGAGGCGCTCGATTACAACCGGATGGACCATGCAGAGGTCAACCGGTTGTTTGCCGCCGACTTGCGGTCCGCCGGATTCGACGGGGGTGATGTGCTCGATGTCGGCACGGGGACCGCACTGATTCCGATCGAGATTTGCCAGCAGGCCAAAATCGGGCCGCTCTCTCGCCGGATGCGGATCATGGCGGTCGATCTGGCGGTCGAGATGCTGAACCTCGCCCGTTACAACCTGGAAATTCACGGCGTCCGCGAACAGGTGCAGGTTTCGCAAGTCGACGCCAAACAGATGCCGTTCGCCACGGAAATGTTCGATGTCGTGATCTCCAACAGCATTGTGCACCACATTCCCGAACCGGCGCGGGTGATTGCCGAGTGCGTACGGGTGCTGAGACCGGGCGGGCTGATGTTTATTCGCGACCTGATGCGGCCGCAGACCGAGGAACAGGTCCGGCACTTTGTGCAGCAGTACACCGGTCAGGAAAATCCTCATTCTCAACAGATGTTCGGCGACTCGCTGCGAGCCGCCCTGACGCTGGAGGAAATTCGCCAACTCGTCGTCGCGGCTGGAGCCCCGGCTTCCAGCGTCCAGGCGACTTCCGATCGGCATTGGACCTGGTCGTGGCGCAAACCGGAGCAGGCGAACTGAGCAATCTGCTCAACGCAACGCCCCCACACCCTGCAGTTGCCGGAATCGAGCCGATGAAGGAAGTGATCGCGATCGTCAAACCATTCCTGGCGGAGAAGGTAGTCGCCGCCCTCGCCGATTTGCCTCGCGCTGAAATGGTCATTCGCGAAGTCAAAGGGTATGGACGACAGAAAAACTACCTCGAGCGGTACAGCGACACCGAGTTCTCGCTGGTCTTTGTCGCCAAAGTGGAAATCAGCCTGATCGTCGAGGACGCGGACGTCGAAGAGGCGATTGCCCGCATCAATCAAAGCTCGCGCACCGGGCGGCTGGGGGATGGAAAAATCCTGGTCCTGCCGGTGTTGCGGCAGGTGGATGTCAACGCGGACTGACTCGGTGGCGAGTGGCGAGTGGCGAGTGGTGAGTTCAAATCCTGACCGTCGCCTACTTTGGCTTTTCCGCCAGGACTAATCCCCAAACATGCGGCGGTGAGGGAAGGTGCGCGTAACGCACGGCGGTTAAACCGGCAGCGTGCATCCAGTCGCGGAGCATCTGGGGACGATTCAGTTTCGCGCCCGGGAAACGGAGACCAACTTCCAATTGGTGGTACACCATGCTGCGAAAGCCTTTTTCCTGGCCACCGAACCAATCGATCACCGCCAACTCACCGCCCGGCTTGAGCCCGCGGGCCAAGGCCTGGACCCAAGCTGGGCCGGTTGATTCCGGAACGAAGTGATAATGCCCGGAAACAATGATCAAGTCGAACACTCCCGGCTCCACATCCGGAACCCGCGGGTCGCCCACCAGAAATTCAAACTGGTTTTCCAACTCGACGCTGCTGGCGGTTTGCCTGGCCCGCTCCAACTGCTCGGCGCGATCGAGGACCACAAACAGGCTGTCGGGGTCGCGGTGTGCCAGCGCCGTGCTCATGACAGCCGAGCCACCACCCACCTCAAGCACTCGAAAGGCTCGGCGGGAGTGACCGAAATCCAGCACTTCCGCCGCATCGAGCGCGGCGGGCGCTTCCAGCCACTGCTGCGAATCGATTCGGGTCGGGACGTCCCCCTTCGCAGGAGGCTGGGCGGTGCCGAACCCCTCGCTCCCCAAGCGAACCAGCTGTTCCAATTGGGACCAGTGCTCGTCGTCGAGTGAAAACGGGTCGACCAGCAAATGCCCAATCTGGGACAAGGCGTAATCCTCGCCGTAGTTTTCTGCGAGACCGGTTTGACAAAGCGCCAGGAGCAGCATCTCGGTTGCAGCCCAGTCCAATTGCAACGTGGCGGCGATCTGCGCCGCAGTCTTCTGGCCTGACTTCAGTTCATTCACAACCCCCAACCGCAAGGCTGTGCGCAGCACGTGATAGGCGGCCACGGTGTGCTGGAGCTGAACAAAATCGTCGACCGTCTGGCTGGGATGAACATGGCTCATGGCAGGAAACCGTTCGGGCGAGGTCTGTCGCCACCAGCGGAGGAACCACGCTCGTCAGCGAAAAACGCTCATGATAATGCAAGCCTTTGGCCCTGCGTAGGCGCAGCTGCGGAGCGTGCCAGTTCCACCCGACCAACCCCGCTGGCCGGAGATTCACTCCCGACCCGCCGCAACCCGGCCCGCCGCAACTTGGCCCGCCGCACCTTGGCCCGGGCAAGACTTTCGCGGAATGGTTCGGGAAGGGCAAAAAACCGGGAGCGGCAAGGCAGCGCCTCGACAGTCCCCGGCCCTGACGCCCAGGCCCTCGCACCCCGGCCTTTGTCATTTGCTTCAACCCCTGGGGACGAGCCGTCGGGGGCGCGGCCAAACCTGCCCTTAACCTGTTTCTACAGGTCAGACATGCTTCCTAAGCGCGGATTGGCCCCACGGGGAGTCGCTTCTGCCCGACTCTCGGTTTGCAGCCTCGACCTCGCTCCTGGTTTGGCCGAGGCAAGACTTTCGCGCTGATCACTTCCACGACCTCCACGCTTGCTGCGGCCAAACAGAAAAAAGCGACTTCCACACCGCAAGAGGGGCAGAAACCGAGGGGCTTGGTTCCGTTCCGCGATTCCGGTGCGGCATTCCCCCTCGGTTTGCCGGTCACCCGGTTGGATTTGAGATCGTTTCCATCCACAATAAGGGCTCGATTGGTGATGCGAGGTTCCGCCGGGACCCGCGACCTGCGATCAGCAGCCGTCTTAATTTGAGGATATGCATGTCTCGCTTCAGTCTTTGGTCAAGTCTGCTCATGTGCACCCTGTTTGTTGGCCAACTCGCGTTTGCTGGCCAACTCGCGGCCCAATGGACCCCGGAGGCAGGACTGCGGATGCCGGAAGGATTTCAGCTGACCCCGCTGTACAAGGTCCCTGGGGAACAGGGTTCCTGGGTCAGCCTCACGACCGACCCCCAAGGTCGGCTGATCGCCTCCGACCAGTACGGCAAGCTCTACCGCATCACGCTGGACGCCGCAGGCAATCTCGCCCGGGTTCAGGCCATTCAGGTAGACATCGGCCGAGCTCACGGCCTGCTTTGTGCTTTCGGTGCGCTCTACGTCATGGCTCATCAGGGCGACGGTAAACCCTCGGGGCTGTACCGGGTGACGGACACCAACAATAACGACGAGTACGACAAGGTCGAATTGCTGCGCGAAATCGGCGGGGAAGGCGAACATGGTCCGCATGCGATCACGCTCAGCCCCGATGGCAAATCGCTTTACATTTGCGCCGGCAACCACACTCAGCTGCCGGAAATCAGTGACTCGCGAGTTCCCCGCAATTGGCAGGAGGACCAACTGCTGCCGCGGATGTGGGATGCCGGTGGACACGCCGTGGGGATCATGGCCCCCGGTGGTTGGGTCGCGAAAATCGATCCGGACGGCAAGTCGATGGAGCTGGTCAGCAGCGGTTACCGTAACGAGTATGACATTGCCTTCGACCCCAATGGTGAGTTGTTCACCTTTGACTCTGACATGGAGTGGGATGTCGGCCTCCCCTGGTATCGCCCGACGCGAGTCTGTCATGTGACCAGCGGCAGCGAATTCGGCTGGCGGAGTGGCTCGGGCAAGTGGCCAACCTACTACCCGGACTCCCTGCCACCAGTCATCGACATTGGCACGGCTTCGCCGACGGGCGTCGTCTTTGGGACCGGGGCCAAGTTTCCCGCGAAGTATCAGCATGCCCTCTACATTGCTGACTGGAGTTACGGCATTCTTTACGCCATTCACCTCCAGCCCGATGGCTCGACCTTTCGGGGTGAACGAGAAGTTTTCTGCACCGCGCCGGGCTTGGCCGTGACCGATCTGGTCGTGCATCCCAATGGCTCGATGTATTTCCTGATCGGCGGGCGGCAGTCGCAGTCTGCCCTGTTCCGCATCGATTATCGGGGCAGCGAGTCCACAGCGCCGGCAAGTTATCCCGAGCCGACCGAGGCGGCGATGATTCGTCGGCACTTGGAGTCGCTGCATCAGGCCAGCCCAGACCAAGCGGAACAGGTCGTCAAAGAAGCCTGGCCGATGCTCAAGCATGCGGATCGCTTCATTCGCTACGCGGCGCGCGTCGCGCTGGAGCGGATGCCCGTGGCAAGCTGGCGCGAGCGGATTTGGGGCGAGCAGGACCCGCAGGCGATTCTCGAGGGCTGCCTGGCCCTGACTCGCTGCGGCCAGCCCGAAGACCAAATGCCGATTTTGACCAAGCTGCAGGAACTCCATGGCTCGAAGATGAGTCGCGAACAGCAACTGCACCTGCTGCGGACTGTGGGACTGTGCTTTATTCGGCTGGGAGAACCGAGTCCGGAAATCTGTGCTGCCGTTGACGAGGCCTTGAGCCCGATGTTCCCCAGTGGCGACACCCAGCTCGACCGGGAAACATGCCGCTTGCTGGTCGCCGTCCAGTCGCCTCAAGTTGCCGCCAAGGCCGTTGAGCTGCTGGTCAATGGCCGGAATCAGGAAGACCAGATCATGATTGCCTATTGCCTCCGTCCGCTCCGCACGGGCTGGACGCCCGAATTGCGGGAGAAGTACTTCCAGTGGTTCCTCGATGCGGGAAGCTACCGGGGCGGGAATTCCTTCCGCGGCTTTTTGCAGAACATGCGGAGCGAAGCCGTCGCGACGCTGGCCGATGCCGAGAAGGAAAAGTATGCGGTCCTGACCAATCGGCCGATCGAACCGATCCAGCAGAAACTTCCCGAGGAAACCCGACCAGTAGTCAAGAACTGGGGGCTGGGGGATTTCTCCGATCTTTCCGAGACCTCCTGGGAGGGAAGAAACCTGAAGAATGGCGAGCAGATGTTCGTCGTCGGCCAGTGCTACAAGTGCCACCAGATTTCCGGATCGGGCGGCAGCGTCGGGCCGGACCTCACGGCTGCCGGGCGCCGCTTCAACCCGCACGACCTGCTGGAGACGCTTGTCGATCCCAGCAAGGAAGTCTCGGACCAGTACCGGGCCACCACCTTCCAGATGGATGATGGCCGCCTTGTGACCGGGCGAATCGCGAACCTCGCCGGCGGCACTTACATGATTCAAACCAACATGCTCGACCCGGGCAATTTCACCAATTTGAATGCAGCCAATATCGAGGACCGGAAACCCTCTACTGTGTCGATGATGCCCAAGGGGCTGCTCGACACGATGAGCAAAGACGATGTCCTCGACCTGCTGGCCTATCTCCGCGCCGCTTCCGATGCGGCGATGGGGGCGAATGGCGGACAACGCTAAACCGGGAGCAGGAGTTGGCCGCACCCCAGTTGAGGTTTCCTGATTTTCCAGGTTGGGATTTCCACGGCTAAGGCTTTCCGAGCCCGGCAGCTTCCGCTCAGCACCTTTCCAGAACAAACAACTTCAATTTCAATTCCTGAAAAGGACCATCATGTCGACTGTTGAAAAGCGTTATGCGCACGTGACTTACGCCTGGGACGCCCAGCGGGCCGCGAAGATGAACGGCTTGCAGACTTTGATCTTTCGTTCGAATCTGCTCGGCGATGACGGACGAATTACCAACACGGGTGGCGGGAATACTTCGTCCAAGCTGCTGGAGACGGATCCGTTGACGGGCGAGCAAGTTGAAGTGCTCTGGGTCAAGGGTTCGGGTGGCGATTTGCGGACCTCGACCGCCGAGAACTTTTCTTCGCTTTACATGAGCAAGCTGGTCGACTTGCAGCAAATCTATGCTGCGGCACCGGCCCGCGGGGCCAAGACCCCGATCGAAGACAAGATGGTCAGCTATTACCCGCACTGCACCTTCAATCTCAATCCGCGGGCTTCTTCGATTGACACACCTCTGCATGCCTTCGTCCCGTGGAAACACGTCGACCACACCCATCCCAACTCGGTGATCTCGGTCGCGGCGACCCGCCGCTCCGAGCAACTGACCCGGGAAATCTACGGTGATGAAATTGCCTGGACTCCCTGGATGCGCCCCGGGTTTGAGCTCGGTCTGACGCTCCAGCGGCTCTGGGAAAAGCAACCGCAACTCAAAGGCGTGATCCTCGGCCAGCACGGCCTGCTGAATGGCGCTCACGATCAATACGAATGCTACGAACTAAGCCTCGACCTGATCGACAAGGCAGCCCGGTTCATCGAGGCCCGCGATCGCGGCGACCAGACTTTCGGCGGACAGAAGTACCAGTCGCTGGACGAGTCGAAGCGGAATGCCATCCTGGAGCAATTGCTCCCTTGGCTTCGGGGCGAACTCTCGCGGCAGCAGCGAATGGTCGGCACGCTGCAGACTGACGCGACGATGCTCCGCTTTGTGAACAGCCAGGATGCGCCGCGGCTGGCGGAATTGGGCACCAGTTGCCCGGACCATTTTCTGCGCACGAAGATCAAGCCGATGTATGTACCCTGGAATCCGCAGAGCGGAGACTTCGCCGGTTTGAAGCAATTGATCCTCAGCGGACTGGAGCAGTATCGCAAGGACTACGCCGCATACTACGAACGATGCAAGCACGCCGACTCACCAGCCATGCGGGGCGCCGACCCGACCGTGATTCTGATCCCCGGGATCGGCATGATCGCCTGGGGCAAGACCAAGAGCGAGTCGCGGGTCACGGCCGAGTTTTACAACTGCGCGGTCGAAGTGATGCGCGGAGCGGAAGCCATCGACGAGTACATTGCCCTGCCCGAGCAGGAAGCGTTCGACATCGAGTACTGGCTGCTGGAAGAAGCGAAGCTGAAGCGGATGCCGCCGGAAAAGCCATACGCCCGGCGAGTCGTGATGGTTGTGGGTGCCGGCAGCGGGATCGGCAAGGAAGTCGCCCACCGCTTTGCCAATGAAGGAGCCCATGTCGTTTGCGCCGACCTCGACCCGAAGGCAGCCCAGCAGACGGCGGACGAGTTGACGGCCAAGCACGGGTTGGGAATCGGCGTCGCTGGCAGCGGAATTTCCGGCTGCGGCCCGGCAATCAGCGTGGGGGTCGACATCACCAAGCGGGAGAGCATTCGGGCTGCGCTGCTGCAAACGCTACTGGCTTACGGCGGGCTCGATCACCTCGTGATCACGGCTGGGATTTATGTTTCGCCACGGCCAGATGGAACTATTCCGGACGACGCCTGGGGACTGACGTTTGACGTCAATGTGATCGGCCCGGCTCTGGTTGCCGATGAAGCGCGGAAGATCTTTCAGGCGCAAGGCCTCCGCGGCAGCATGGTCGTGACGACCAGCGTCAACGGCATGGTCAGCAAGAAAGGCAGTCTGGCCTACGATGCCTCCAAGGCCGCCGCCAATCATTTGGTTCGCGAACTTGCGGTAGAGTTGGCTCCACTGGTGCGGGTCAATGCCGTTGCTCCGGCAACCGTGGTTGCCGGCAGCTCGATGTTCCCGCGCGACCGCGTCATCGCCTCGCTGAGCAAGTACAACATCGCCTTTGAGGAATCGGAATCAACCGAGAGCCTCCGCGACAAGCTGGCCCGGTTCTATGCCGAGCGGACCTTGACCAAGGTCCCGATCCTCCCGGCCGATCAGGCAGAAGCGATTGTCTTCCTCACCGGAGACAAAGCGGCCAAGACGACCGGTCAGGTTTTGGCCGTCGACGGTGGCTTGGTCGAGGCGTTTGTCCGATAGCAGGGCACACCAATTCGTGAACCGATCGCCGGTACTTTGATGACTCTCGGGGAGCAGACATGCAAATTCATTTGGCGATCGATCTGGGTGCGGAATCGGGCCGCGTGATTGCCGTCTGGATCCACGGTCGCAGCGTCCGCATGCACGAACTGCACCGGTTTTTTCATCAGCCGATCGAGCTGCCGAGCGGTTTGCACTGGAACCTCGCCAGCATTTGGGCCGAGATCCTCCGAGGCCTGGGGGCGGCGGCCGCTTGGGCTCGAGAGTCTGGCCACGAAGTTGTTTCCGTGGGCTGTGATGTCTGGGGCGTCGACTGGGCTCTGGTTGACTCCAGTGGCGAGGTCGTCGCCCTGCCTCACGCCTATCGCGATCCGAGAAACCGGCGTTTCTATCAGGCCGCACTCGCTGAACTGGGCGTCGATCGGATTTATCAGACGACCGGCATTCAGCTGATGGACCTCAACACGCTCTACTCGCTGCTGGCGTTTGTCCGCACCAGTCCGCGACTGGTTGGGGCAGCGGAACGCCTGCTGTTCATTCCGGACCTGCTGCATTACTGGCTCTCAGGTGAGCAGACGGTGGAGCGGACGATCGCCTCGACCAGCCAGATGATCGATGTCCGCAGCGGCAACTGGTCGCGCGAGTTGCTGGAGCCGCTGGGAATTCCGGTGCGTTTGCTCGGGCCGATTTCTCCGGCAGGGACCGTGGTCGGCCAGCTTCGAGGTGCGGTCGCCACGGCAACGGGCTTGTCCCCTGCTGTCAAAGTGATCACTCCCGGTTCGCATGACACGGCGAGTGCGGTGGCAGCGGTACCGGCGACGGGCAGCCAATCCTGGGCATACCTCTCAAGTGGAACCTGGTCGCTGCTGGGCGCGGAATTGGATTCATCATGCACCCATGCCAAAGCCCAGGCTGCCATGTTCACCAACGAGGCAGGAGTTGGAGGAACGATCCGGTTTCTCAAGAATATCTCTGGCTTGTGGCTGGTGCAGGAGTGCCGCCGCGCCTGGCTGAAGGCTGGTCAGGAGTACAGTTATCAGCAGTTGGCTGACTTGGCGGCGGCTGAAACCGGAGGAAGAACGTTAGTTGATCCGGCTTTTGCCAGCTTTCAGATTCCCGGAGAAATGCCGCAAAAGATTGTTGAGTTTGCCCGGCAGACGTCTCAACCCTTTCCCGAAAGTCCGGGGCAGTTTGTCCGCTGTTGCCTCGACAGCCTGGCGCTGGCTTACCGCCGAACAGTCAATCTGCTTGAGGGTGTGCTCGATCGCCGGTTTGACGTGTTGCACATCGTTGGTGGTGGCGGGCAGAATCGATTGCTCAACCAACTCGCTGCCGACATGCTTGAACGGCCCGTTGTAGTCGGGCCTCTGGAAGCGACCGCGATTGGCAATGGTTTGGTCCAGGCGATGGCTTGCGGCGAGTTGGCCGATCTGGCTGAGCTCCGCGGTCTGATCGCCGGAAGCGATTTGGTCGTCGGTCGGTACGAACCGGCAGCGGCGAGTGCCCGGCATTCCTGGCTGGAACGATTCGAACAACTTGTGCAGTGATGTCTACCGCCAGCGACTCAACGCCCCCCTCCCCTTCCCCAACGGCGCCTCCCGCGGTCTTTCGGGCCGTCTCACTGACCAAGGTCTATCGCATGGGCGAGGTCGAGGTTCACGCCCTGCGCGGCGTGGATATGGAGCTCTATCGGGGCGAGTTTGTCGTATTGCTCGGTCCTTCGGGAAGCGGAAAGTCGACGTTGCTCAATATTCTGGGTGGGCTCGATGTGCCCACCAGCGGCCAAGTGTTTTACGAGGATCAGGAGCTGACCAATTTTTCGGATGCCGCCCTGACGCGCTATCGCCGCTCGAGCGTCGGCTTTGTGTTTCAGTTCTACAACCTGATCCCGAGCCTGACGGCCGAGGAAAACGTCGCTCTGATCACGGAAATCGCCCCTCATCCCATGACCGCGTTGGAAGCCCTGCGCCTGGTCGACATGGAAAAGCGGAAAGACCATTTCCCCGCCCAGCTCTCAGGCGGCGAGCAACAGCGGGTGGCGATCGCCCGCGCGATTGCCAAACGCCCGGCCGTACTGCTCTGCGATGAGCCGACCGGGGCGCTCGACGTCCAGACTGGGGTGCTGGTGCTGGAGGCGATTCAGCGCGTCAATCAGCAGCTCGGGACAACGACGGCGGTCATCACCCATAACTCAGTGATCGCCCGCATGGCTGACCGGGTGCTCCACATCTCGGATGGACGAGTTGCGACGGTGGAGCGAAATCGTGACAAACTGATGCCCCGTGACCTGCAGTGGTGAGCACCATGATTTCCATGCTCGACCGCAAACTGCTGCGCGACCTGCTCGAGATCGGTACGCAAGCGGTTGCCATCTCGCTGGTGATGTCGGCTGGAGTGGCGATGTTCATCATGGCGCTGGGGGCCCTCGATTCACTCTCCAACAGCAAGGAAAAGTACTATCGCGATTATCGCTTTGCCGATGTGTTTGCATCCGCCAAGCGGGTTCCGAGCAGTTTGCGGGAGCGGATCGAGGGGATACCCGGGGTTTCGCGAATCTGCGTGCGGATTGTTTCCCAAGTCTCGCTGGATGTTCCCGGGCTGGATGAGCCGGCGCAGGGGCGTTTCATTTCGCTCCCGGAGTATGAGCGTCCAGCCTTGAATGATCTCTTTCTGGTGCGGGGCCGAATGCTTGATCCCGAGCGCAGCGGGGAGTTGCTGATCTCGAAGTCGTTTGCCGAGGCTCACCGGATTGGGCCGGGGGATTCCCTGCAGGCGGTGATCAACGGTCGCAAGCAACAATTCAAGATTGTTGGCGTAGCCTTGACGCCCGAATACGTGATTCAGATCCAGCCGGGCAATCTGGTACCGGATCATCAGCGCTTTGGCGTCTTTTGGTTAAGTCAGCGGGAAATGGAAGCGGCCTTTGACATGAATGGCGCATTCAATGATGTCTCGCTGCTCCTGGACAAGGCCGCTAACGAGCAGGCGGTGATCGCCTCGCTGGACTACCTCCTCGAGCCTTATGGCTGCACTGGCTCTTACGGGCGGGCGCAGCAGACTTCTCATTCCTACATCAGCGACGAGATCCGCCAATTGAGCACCATGGCCCTGGTGGCGCCGTCGATTTTTCTCGGCGTGGCCGCATTTCTGCTGAACGTGGTGATTGCCCGGATTGTCGGCCTCCAGCGGGAACAGATCGCGGCTCTCAAGGCGTTTGGCTACAGTAACTGGGCAGTGGGCTGGCACTATCTCAAACTGGTGTTGCTGATTGCCACTTTGGGCTCCCTGCTGGGAACGGTGGGCGGATATCTGCTGAGTCGCACGCTGACCCAAATGTATGCCAAATTCTATGAGTTCCCCAGCTTCAGTGTCGGGCTGCAACCGCGGATCGTTGCCGGTGCGGTTGCCATCAGTTTCGCCGCAGCCGCTTTCGGCGCGCTGAATGCGGTCCGCCGGGCGGTCGCTTTGCCGCCCGCCCAGGCGATGCGAGCCGAGCCGCCCCTGAAGTACCGGCCAACGCTCGTGGAGCGGTTGGGAGTCGGTCGCCTGTTGACGCAGGTCACGCGGATGATTCTGCGGCAGATCGAACGCAAACCGGTAAAAAGTGGAACGGCGATCCTCGGCATCGGGATGGCCGTTGCGATCTTGATGCTGGGAAGCTTTTCGCTCGATGCCATTCGCTACATCATGCATTTCCAGTTCCGCATTGCCCAGCGACAGCAGTTGTCCGTCGCCCTGCTCGAGAAGACATCGCCCCACGTCGTGCATGAGTTGGCCCAATTGCCGGGTGTTAATCGCGTCGAGACTTTTCGCAGCCTCGCTACCAAGCTCCGCAATGGTCATCGCTGGCGAAGGGTCTCGGTCCTGGGGCTGGACTCGGGAGCCGAGTTGTTCCGTCTCTTGAACGTGCGGGAGCGACCAGTCGAGCTGCCGCCCGAGGGCCTTGTCCTGTCTGACAAACTGGCTGAGCTGCTCGCCGTGAAGAAAGGTGACGTGATCTCGATGGCCGTGCTCGAGGGAGAACGACCGGTGCTGGATGTCGTTGTCTCCGCGGTGATCACGGAGTATGGCGGGCTGAATGCCTACATGAATCGGCAGGCACTCCACCGCCTGCTGAAAGAAGCGGAGGTTGTCTCCGGGGCCTTTCTGGGGGTTGAACCGGCCTTGGCCCCGAAATTGTATCGCCAACTGAAGGAAACGCCCCGTGTCGCCGGGGTCACCGTCAAAAATGCGGTCTTGAAGAGCTTTCAGAATACGATTGCCGAGAACATCCTGATGATGCGGACCTTCAATATCCTGTTCGCGGTGATCATCGCTTTCGGCGTCGTCTACAATAGCGCCCGGATTTCGCTGGCGGAGCAGAGTCGGGAACTGGCCACGCTGCGTGTGATGGGCTTCTCCCGTTTCGAGGTCAGCGCCATTTTGCTCGGGGAACTGGCGATATTGACGTTGCTTGCGGTTCCAGTCGGTTGGGTAATTGGTTACGGCCTGGTCGCCTCGTTTGTGCAGGCGATGGACACGGAAATCTACCGCATTCCATTGGTGATCGAGCGTACCACGTATCTGTTTGCCGCACTGGTCGTGATCCTCGCGGCGTTGGTTTCAGGGCTGGTGGTACAACGGCGAATTCGCAAACTGGACCTGATTGCGGTCCTCAAGGCACAGGAGTAAGTGGCGTGAAGGGGTGGGGACGCTGGTTCGTCTGGATTCTGCTCGCAAGTGCTTTAGTCGCCGGCGTAGCCTATTCGCTCTGGCCACAGCCCGTTGCCGTCGAGACGATGTTGGTCCGGCGGGGGCGAATGCAGGTCACCGTCGATGAGGATGGAACCACGCAGGTGCGCGAGCGTTATCAAGTCTCCTCGCCGGTGGCCGGTCAACTGCTTCGCATCGAGCTGCGGAGCGGCGATCGGATCAAGGCGGGTGAAACGTTGCTGGCTACTATCCGCCCCAGCGACCCCACCTTGCTCGATGCCCGCGAAGTCGCCCAGACCGAGGCTCGGGCTGCCGCTGCCGAGGCGGCTGTCGAACGCGCCGAAGCCCGTCGCAGTCAAACCAAGGTCTCGGCCGACCTGGCCGAGATCCAATTCGGCCGGGCTGAGAAACTGCGCAGTTCCAATTCAATCGCCCAGGATGAATTTGATGCGGCTGAAGCTCTGTTTCGCGCCCGGCAGGAGGAGATGCGGGTCACGAATTTTGAACTGGAGATTGCCAAGTTTGAATACGAACAGGCTCAAGCGGCGCTCGGCCTGGTTCAACCCAACAATCAGGAGTTCACCAAGAATTTTGAGATTCGATCGCCGATCTCCGGCTCGGTCCTGCGGCTTTTTGAAGAGAGCTCGACGGTCGTGACTGCCGGCAAGCCGCTGTTGGAGGTTGGAGACCCCAACGACCTGCAGATTGTTGTGGATGTCCTGAGCAGCGATGCGGTCAAAATTCAACCGGGAAACGAGATTCGAATTGTCCATTGGGGTGGCCAGCAACCCCTCACCGCCACGGTCCGCGTCGTCGAGCCAGCAGCCTTTACGAAAGTCAGCGCTCTCGGGGTAGAAGAGCAACGCGTCAACGTGATCGGCGACTTTCAGAACCGCAGCAGAGACGAAGGAAGACGCTTGGGAGACGGTTATCGGGTCGAGGCCGAAATCGTCGTCTGGGACGAGGAGAATGTGTTGCAGGTACCAACCGCAGCGCTGTTCCGGGAGTCCGGCCAGTGGTGCGTGTTCACCGTCAAGCAAGGTAAAGCCCAGCAGCAAGTTGTCCAGATTGGTCAGCGCAACCAGTTAATGGCGGAGGTGCACCAGGGGCTGGAAGCAGACAGCGAAGTCGTGATTTATCCCAGCGATCAGGTAAAACAAGGCCTGGTCGTGCGAGTGCAACGGACTGAGGCCCCACAAGCGCCCTGAAATGCCTCCCCATTGAGGCGGAAGCCACCCCGCAAAAAAGCCGACAAAAAAACGCTGTTTCAGTCATTCCTGACCGAAACAGCGTCCATCTTGTATCAGGGTGGTTGAAGGGGATCGAACCCTCAACCTTTGGAGCCACAATCCAATGCTCTAACCAATTGAGCTACAACCACCGCGTTTGAGACGTCCGATTCTAAACAGAGCCTGAAAAACGGTCAACGACCACGAAATCCCCCGCGTTCTTCAGGACAACCACGCCTGCCGCACCAGCCCCCGTCGGAAGTCCGTTCGGCTCGGCTCAGAGCGGTCCTCCCATACTTGCACTCAGTACGCGGCAAGCGGCCCCGGATTCCATTGCCTCGATCTGGAGCCGATGCGCAGAAGCAAGTGCATCCATTCGCGGCCCGCACGCGAGCTCCCTCGGACAGGTCGTTTCCGGACAGAGAGAGCATGCGCGGACAAGCTTCCTGCTCGGATAACTTGTGCTCGAAACGTTCCTGAGCGCTCGAGCAAATCAGGAGCGATCTGAGAAGGGAAACTCTGGACCGATCGGGGCGGCCGAAAGTTCGCGGAGAAAATCACCCAGCCGGCTGACAATCACCCCCATCAGCCGTTGACCCTTGTCGGCCGATGCCGCGTGCGGGTAGCCGGCACCCGAATTGGTTGTCAACAAATGCCAGGGACGGGTGATCGAGATCCAACCCCGCTCCACGGCGGAGAATTGGACCGGCCGTTTGGTTCCCTCATCGGCGGTGAGCGTACCATCCGGGTTGCGGCCGACGAGATGTCCAAAATAGGCCAGCGCCAGACTGGTTTCCATTTCACCGGCATGATCGTCGGGATATTCAAAAATCTCCCGGCAGGCATCGGCAACCATTTGGTACCAGTTACAGAGAAACAGATGCACACTCGTCTTTCCGTAAAGCTCCCTCAGCAGCGGTTTGAAATCATTGCCGCCGTGACTGTTGAGCAAGAGCACTTTGCGAATCCCCGTTTTTTCCAGAGAACGGACCACGTCTTCAATGACCAGACCGAGTGTGGAGGGATTTAGATTGATGGCCAAGGGAAACTCGCGAAGGTTCGTCTCTGTTCCGAAGGGAATGGTCGGCAGCAGCAGCACCTTTGCACCTTGAGCGGTTGCTGCCTGACAGGATTGACGACCGATGATCGTCGCTTCAAACAGGTCTGTTCCGTAAGGCAGGTGCAGGTTGTGTGGCTCGGTCGCGCCCAGCGGCAAGACGGCGACTTCAAATTGCTGCCGCTTGACCTCCGCATAGGTCAGCTCAGCCAATTCCCAAGGGCGGGACTCCCGGGGTGCCGTGCGTTCCAATTCCGCCATGAGTTCGAACTCCGTTTGAAGTTAATCGCGAATGATTTTGAGCTCTGGGCGCAGCGTCCGCAGCCGCTCGAGAAAACCGGTTGCCAGACGACTGCCCGAGAGGTCCAATTGCTCGAGGGCGGAAACCGCTGCCAGTTCCTTGGCCCCCTCTTCGGGCAAACTGACTTGCCTCAGGCTGAGAATCCGCAATCGCTTCAGCCCAGCCAGTGAGCGCAGATCATCCAAGGTCAACTCTGAGCCGCTGAGGTCAAGTTCCGTCAATTCCGGCCAACCTTGAAGTCCAGCCAGCGCTCCGCGTTCGATGCGGCTGCCGCTGGCAAACAACTGCCTCAGCTTCCCGCATCCCTCCAGCCTCCGCAGCCGCTCGGCGGTCAGCTCCACTCCCCCGAGCTCGAGCCATTGCAGCGCGGAGCAGCGGCCAATCTGCTCAAAATCGCGGTCAGTCAGTTCGCACTGGGGGAGAGCCAATTCGGTGACCGCCTCCGGAGCGATCAGATCGCGCTGAAGTTGTCCTGGCTCGACGCGCAGAAATTCGGGATAGAGCCGGTCTAACTCCGCAGCTTCCATGCCGACGGTCTTGCTCCAGGCATCTGCCCGCGGTTTGCCGGAATAAAATCCTTTTAGAAATTCGATCAACCCCGCCCGATACCGCCCCTGCTCTGCCGTCATCAGGAACTGGGTCAGCCCGGCAGACTGGCTGTACAGTTGGCGCACTTCCGGGTGAGCTTGCAGCTGATTTTGGCTGAGTGCGTCGAGCTCGGCAAAAGGGAGGTAAACACCTTCCTGCAGACAGCGAAGTCGCGCGTACTGCAAGCGGCGGGTATCAAAACCGCCAAGCGTCACGAAGTCTCCAAAATCGTAAAGTCCCTCGAAGTACATCGCGATTCCCTCGCCCAGCCAAAGTCGCTCTTCGCTGAACGGTGACTTGCGCGTCCGAATCGTCTCCTGGAAGAGCTGGTGGGTCAGCTCATGACGCCAGGTCGCAAAGTCCTGGGACTCTTGGCTTGCGAAGAAGCAGGCCAAGCGGAGTTGGTCGCTGTAGTAACCGGTCGAAACCTCGATCCCGGGAATCTGCTTGCCGAGTTCGGCGATGTACTGTTCCTTACTGCGGAAGAGGACCACGCGGTATTTTTTGGCGGCGGGGCGGGCCTTGGTCTTGCCGCTGAGCCAGGAACGGATCGCCGCCGGGCTGCTCCAGTAATCGAACATCACTTGCCGCCAGACCCACTGCCAACGCTGCAGTTGCTCGGCCAGCATTCGCGTCGTGGCCTCGTCGGCGCGGGAAGCGATTTCGAAGTTCTCGGTCGTCACCAGCTGATAGCTGCGGGCTGGCCAATTCAAATCGGGATGGTCCTTGGGCGCCTCGCGGACAGTCAAACGCTCGCTGTAGGCTTGCCAGCCATCGGGGCCGCGTCGATGCCCCAGCGCCTCGCGAGCGGTGACATGCTCCGGGTCCCAGTACAAGACTTCGTGCAGCAACTGATAGGCCGGAGCCCCCTGCTCGCCCTCGGCCAAGCGGCCCGCGAGCTGAAATAATTGCTCGGCATAGTTGGATCGAATGGTCCTGAGCTTCTCGCGCCAAGCGGCATCCAGGGCGGCGGGAGGCTGCGGGGCCGGTCCTTCGGGGAGAAACAGGTATTGCCGCTGGGGATCGCGGGGGAACAAGGTTTGCGCGGTCGCGGTCCGCTCCTCGTCCAGCCCCTGTTCGCGGCACCAGTCCGACAGCTCCTTGAGTCGCAGCTGAAATTCCTCGTCCAGAGATTCTCGCGTGCTGGCCGCATTTGGCTGATCCTGCGCGAGGGCAGGCAGGCCGGTGAAGCGGCCGGCTGGAAATGCGACGAGCAGGAACAGCAGATACAAACGGAGCCGTTTCAAGTGATTCACTTTCCACTCATGGACAACCGAAACCGAATCCTGACTCATCCCGCCGCCGATGAAATTGACCGCTCCTCACCGGGGGCCGCTGCACCGGGCCAGCGCGCAAAACCATACCGTTCCCTTGCGCGTTTGCTCGATCACCTCGCGTCCAGCTCCTCCAATTTCAGCCGAACCGAGAGAATGTAAGGCTGCTCGTCCTTGGTCCAATGCCCGTAGGTGGTCAGCACGAAGGTGCCGTCCGGGAGAACCTCGACTCCGGGATAGGCGCAATCGCTCCCTTTGGTGTTGTCTTTCAGTCGGACCAGAAACTGCCCCGGCGAGCCTGCGGCGAGGTCTTCCCAGGTCCCGACCCAGGCGACCCAGTCACCTTCGTAGGCGGAAGTCGTCCCTTTGGGCGAAACTTTGCGAAACGAGATCAGCAGGCGACCATCCGGAGCATACTTGGCAGTATGCCGATCTCCGTTGAGGCAAGCGGGCAAAGCCCGGGGTTCGGTCCACGTTTTCCCTTCATCGCTGGAGAAGATAATCTGCGAGGGCGCGGTGCGGGTGTTTTCGCGCAGCAGACAGGCGAGCGCCTTTCCGTCAGGACTGCGGACAACTCCCGGCTCGCAAAGGTGGAGCTTGGTGGAACTGAGCACCGTAACTGGCGTGGACCAAGTCAGTCCGCCGTCGGTGGAATTTACTCGGAGCAATTTGAATTCGATTGGTTTGGTTTGTTCGTTGCGAGAGGATAGAAAGCGCCCATCGTCGTGAAACATCGCGAGATAATGTCCCGGTCCCGTGCGCAGCGGCTCGACGCTGCCCATGACCACAATTCCGCCCCACTCTCCGACTGGTTCGAGTTCCGACCAGGATTCACCATCGTCGCTGCTGACTGCCATGCGGGCGGGGTAGAGACCGGAAAACATGATCACGCGGCGATGGCCATCGGGAGCGATCACCCGATGCAGCGTGGGGGTTTCCTTGGAGCTCGCCCAAGACTGCGGGGTAGGCAGGCGCTCGCTCCAAGTCAGCCCGCCGTCGTGGCTGCGTTTGTAATTCACGGGGCCCTTGCCATGACCTTGCGGATAAACGCAAAGAATGGTGGTTCCGTCTTCCAGCAGCAAGGTGGTGGGGTGACCAAGGTATTGGCCCGGCTGACGATCAACCAAGACTTGGCGGGCGGTCTCTTCATTCAGGTCGATCAACCGGGGTGGCTCTGGCGGCGGGGCCGCAGGTTCCTGGGCGAGAGAGGCCTCTGCGGCAACCAAGAGAAGCAAACCGAAAACGAACTGGCCAAAGCCGCCGAGGGCAAAAGGAAACGGCTGCGACATCCCGGACTCCTGTTGATAAAGAAAGCCTCTCTATTGTAGGTTGATTCCCGCCTTCAGTGGCAGTTGGCCTGGGCTGATTCGGGATTCGATGCGAATCGTGCGAAATGGCCATCCCCGGCATCCCTTTTTCCGTTTCAGCCTTCAATCCGAGAAAGCACGCGGCGATGAGCACGGCAGCGGCAGTCAATCAAGCGGCAGTGAATAAAGTGATCCGTCTTCCCAAGCGGAGCGAAGTGGCGGTCGGCGACACTTGGGATTTGAGTGACCTGTTTGCGGACGATGCTGGCTGGGAAACGGCATTCAAGGAACTCGAATCCCTGATCCCGGGTTATGCGAAGTATCGCGGAGAACTGGCCAGTTCGGCAGCGACCTTGGCGGAATGCCTGAAGTTTGACACGGGCGTCGAACGGCTGGCAGAGAAACTGGGGAATTATGCCTTTCTGCGGTCGACAGAAGATCAGACCAATTCAGAATATCAGCGGATGGTCGGGCGATTCCAGAATCTGGCGACGCGGGCCGGTGAGGCTGCCAGTTACCTGCGGCCCGAGATTCTCGCCATTCCCGATGACGTGATGAGCAGTTTTTTGAAAGAGCCGGTTCTGGCTCACTACCAGTTGCTGCTGGATCGCCTGCTTCGCTACAAGCCCTACACGCTCTCGGCCCGGGAAGAGAAACTGCTGGCGATGCAGGGCGAGATGGCCGAGGCGACGAACCACATCTTCCATCAGCTGCATGATGCCGACCTGAAGTTCGGGCAGGTGACCGACGAGCATGGCAATTCCGTCGAGCTCTCGCCGGCGACCTTCAGCCAATTGCTGCAGTCCCCCAGCCGCGATGTTCGCCGGACCGCCTTTCATCAATTTTATTCCCAGTTCGAATCGCACCAGTACACGCTCGCGGCGACACTCAATGGTTCGATTCAAAAAGACGTTTATTATGCCCGAGCCCGCGGTTACGACAGCGTGCTTCAGCAAGCCCTGTTCGCGGACAATGTACCTCAGACCGTGTATGACAATCTGATTGCCGCGGTTCGCAAGAATCTGCCCGCCTTGTACCGGTACTATGATCTGCGGCGGCGGAAAATGAAGCTGCCGGACATCCATCACTACGATACTTACGTGCCCATCCTCAGCGACATCGTGGTTGAAAACAGCTGGGATCAGGCGGTTGAACTGGTCGTCGACTCGCTCGCCCCGCTCGGCCCCGCTTATTGCTCGACCTTGCGGGCCGGACTGGGCGGCCGCTGGTGTGACCGCTACCCGAATCAAGGCAAGCAAAGCGGAGCATTCAGCTCTGGCACCTACGACGGTCAGCCTTACATCATGATGAACTACAAGCCTCAAGTGCTGGATGATGTCTTCACGCTGGCCCATGAGGCTGGCCATTCAATGCATACCTGGCTGTCGAAAAACAAGCAGCCGTTTGAATACTACAACTACACCATCTTCGTGGCGGAAGTGGCGAGCACCTTTAATGAGCAATTGCTGACTCGGCATCTGCTGGAGCGGGCCGCGGATGATCGGCAGCGGGCCTACATCATCAACAATCTGATCGATGACATCCGGGCAACGATCATTCGACAGACGATGTTTGCCGAATTTGAAAAGATCACTCACGGCATGGTCGAGGCGGGAGAACCGTTAACGATCGAGGCTTTCCGCAGCGTCTATGGCAAGTTGCTGGCCGATTACTTTGGCCCCGACTTTCAGATCGATCCGGAACTCTCGCTGGAGTGCCTGCGAATTCCCCACTTCTACCGGGCTTTCTACGTCTACAAGTACGCCACGGGCTTATCGGCTGCGATCGCCCTGAGCCAGCGTGTGCTCAAGGGCGGTCAGCAGGAATTGGCCGACTATCTCGGCTTCCTTTCCGGAGGTTGCAGCAAGTATCCGCTCGATTTATTGCGGGGTGCCGGGGTTGATCTGGAGCAGCCGGAGCCCGTGGATACGGCACTCCGCTACTTCGGCGAGCTGGTGGACCAACTCGACGCCTTGCTCTAACCGGTTTGGCCGGAGCCCAGCTTGCTCAATAGGCAATTTTCATGAAGTGGGGAGCCGGCAGATTGACGGGCCGGCCGTCGAGCTGATTGAGCTGCTCGACCAGCAGTTGGGTGTCGGTGTGGGCCTTCTCCACCCAGACTTGGCTGAGCGATCCGGGAACGCCAACCCGGTCGAAAGCCTCGTTTTCCAGGCAGGCCAGGACCCCGTCGACAATTCTCCGATTGAGTTCCGGGTTTGCCGACCACTTGTTGGGCGACTGCTGAAAACCCCTGAGCATGGAGCTGATCAGGACCCTCTGCTGTTGGGCTGATTGCGCGTCATCGTAGAATCCGCGTTCCTGGGCAAAATCCGCCAGCCGCTTGCGATCGTAGACAAACCGCTGGGCAACTTCCTGGTTGGGAAACCAGGCGAGGAACAGGTCTGTCCATTTTTCCACCAGACGTCGCAGTTGGTTGAGCCGTTCGAAGGCCAACTCATTTTTGCCTTGGGCTGAGAGGAGCAGCCGAAAGACCCGGTTCTTGGTCTCGACGTGGGCAATAAAGGTGCTGGAAGCGAGGCCGGTATACTCCTCGCGCTGCTGCTCCACATCGATGCTCACGAGGTACGCAGCCCAGATCCGGGTCAGCATTTCGCTGAGGAAGATCTCCTCGGCAATGATTTCGAAGGCGGGCCAGGGATTGTGTTCAGGATTGGGGTCGGCAAAGTCCTCGGCAAAGACTTTCAGTGCCGCATTCCAGCGATTGGAGCGGACTTTGGAATTCGTCCAGTAGTGCTGGGCGAGGAGCGCGTCTTGATTGCGGTTTGCCTGAAGCAGAGCGTGCGAATGAACGGCGAGCCAGGCGGCGATTTCAGCTTGTTGTCGGGCGTGCATGGTAAGCAATGTCGTTGGAGGAGTGATTTGTCTTCAAAGGGCTTCAGGCCCCGGGCCGGCTTGTTCGTCGGAGGTGAACAAGCCGGCCGCCGTTTTGGTGAGAAGACTGAGAAGCAGATGCCAAGCCAAATTCGGCGAGAAGAAAAACTCGGCCCGCGAAAACCGATGGCAAGATTGCTGCAAATGCCTGTCTGATGGGAACTTGCGCCTAATTGAGCGGCCTCCGTGTAACGCTCAGGGAAATCCTCTGGCGTTGCCGAAATGCAACGTGATGCAGCCAAAAGTCTGCATTGAGGCGTCGAGTCAACGACCACTCCTTTTGGGCCCAATCAGCAAAAAAACGCCGGGGCGGCGGAATCCTCGAGCGGGATGGAGAGACGCTGGGGGCGACCTTGGTCTGCCCGGCGGGCGGATCAAGCGGTGTCAATTCACTGCCGGCCAGAGCCCCAAGGAAGCGGAATCTCGCTGCCTGCGATGTTGAGTCCAGCTGAGTCCTGTTGAGTCGATTCAACAGACGTTGGCCGCGGCCCGGGTGCGGTCTGAACCTGCAGATTCGTCTCGCCACTGTGCCCCAGTGGGAGAGACGCGACCGGTTGCAAGCCGCAGGCGACAGCAGCGAGCAGTAGCGGCAGCCGTGTCTCCGCGGGGCAAAAGGCTCAGGCCCCCTCGGGGCACCGTGGGGCCGAGCGTGGGGGAGCAAAAGAGAATCGAGCCTTCGCCGGGCAGCATCAGCTGCGGTACAAGCTCTCGGCGGAACGGCCAAACGCGGTCAGCGGGGCTGCGCCGCGGAATCCGATCGCAATCGCAACGGCCGTAGCCGGACAGTGCCCGATTAGAACAGGTCTTTCAAGGAAGACCAACGAACATCGGCCCGCACATGCAATCGACTGGCCAACTCGGCGCAGTCGCTGCGCTCGCAAAGCAGATTCAGTGCAAAGTCGGCAAACGAGACCTGGTCGATTTCCGAGATGAGAACCAGGTCACTGGAGTTCAGATTGACTGCGGTAACTTTGGCGTTAGCCTCTTGTTCCAGCACTTGGCGGGCTGGCTGGGGATCGTTGCCTTTGGGGACCCCGAGGAGCAACCGGGCATCTCCCCCGAGTTGGTCGCTGAACGGCTGGCACTTGGCGAGAAGTTGACGAACCGGCGCGGTCCAGAGAGACTCTTCGGTATCGGTGACCTGGTTCAGGTGCTCGGGGCGGATTGTGCGACCGGCCTCGGCGATTTCCTGCGCGGCAGCATTGAAAAGTGCGGGCAGCAGTTGAGCCTGGAAGATCGCCGGGTCGCGGGCGATTTCCCAGAAGTTGCCGCGGGGAACGACTGCTTCATGGTAAAAACGCAACTCGATTCTCGAGAGTAGTTCGCTCTCATAAGTCTGCAGGATTTTCAGCTGCAATTCGGCGTCTGCATCGAGTTCCGTCGAAACGCCGAAAGCCTTCTGAAACGACTTCACGCCGGCCGAGATCCGAAGGCGGATTCTCTCGATGTCAGCGCGGCATTCCTCCATTGCCCGGCAGAGTCGGCGCTGTAAGTCCTTGTTGCAGACCGCTGCCAAGTGGCGATATCGGGCCTGAATGTAGCTCTCCAGCGCGCTCATCAGAACCATTCTGTCATTGCCTCGCGCGGCGAGTTGGCGAGCAACAATTTCCTCTTGCTCCAGCATTTGCCGGGTGGCTCTTTCGATTTGGACCGGGGCATCGTTGAATTGCCGCTGAGCCCGTCGCAGGAGTTCGGACCACTTCCAGGAGACCGACTCGAGGTTGAGCCGGCAATCATTGAAATCCTGCTGAGTGCTTTGGCGGAGCCGTAGATAGAGGTCGCGAAACACCTCCTCGACGACCTGTTGGGTATTGACTTGTCCGTTGCCCAAGTAGACTTCCGGATGTTCATCATCCTGAAAGCCGAACAACTGGTCGATCGACTTTCTCCAGGCCGAGCCACCACTAGTCGAGTTCTGCATCGTCTCGGCCAGTGCCTTGTTGACGAGGTGTCGCGGCAGGATGCGACGATTGACCACGTCCAGACTCCGCTCGGCGTTTTCGCGAGTGGGGAGGAGTTGCTCAAGGTCCGGTTTCTGCTTTGGCGGTTGCGGGTCTTGACCACACCAGCGATCAAGAATTGGCTGGACCAATCTGGCCGTAATTCTTTGAGTATCAGCCGAGTAGCCGAGCCCCAACATGCTCATTCCGAAGGTTCGGAAGCTGAATGAGTTGCGGTCCTTGTCCAGCTCCCGACAGCTTTCAAAGAAAGGCTGTCCGGGTGTCAGATTCGAGAGCACCAGATAGTTGGCCAGCGTATTGAGCTTGGCAGCGAGTTGGTCAGATGATTCAAATGATTCGAGGGGCTGCAGATAAATGTGCCCGAATGGAGATTCAGCCGGCAGTTGAGGAATGCCGCAGGTCGCCTCGCCGGGATAGCCGTCGCGCATGTACTGCCGGAGTTCCGTCAAAAAGGCAAAGGTGTTCGCCGTATTGAGCCCCGCATCTCGGCCCGCACTCTCGTTGGAGTGCAAAAGCATTCCATGGACGTTATCTCCGGAGTAGCCTTGCTCGAGCAGAAGCAGCTTGGCGAGATAGGCGAGGTCCAGAATGGTGCCACTGCCAATCCCACCGCTGATTGCGCCAGTTAGAACGATCCGCGGTGCTTCGGCATTGGGCATCAGGTCCAGGCGGGATGCTGTCTGGGCAATCGCGTCGGGTCGGGTGATCTGTTCGAGCCGATGTTTCAGCTCTTCCCAGAGGCTGTCGAAGTTATCGATCAAGGCCAATCGCCCGAGAGGCCGCAAGCCTTCGGTTTGGAGCGACTTGGGTACATTGTAAATCCAGCGGCGGTTCAGCCACTTGCTGAATTCCTGATTGCTGTCGCGATAGGCTTCCGGCCGCCGCAGTGGCAGATGAATGGTCTGGCTATTTTCCAGACTGCCAGCTTGCCCCGGCTGACTGATGTCAACCAATGCGGGTCGGTCTGAGTCGAGGGCGAGAACATCAACTGCCGGCAACTCGTTGCAGTCGCCAAACTGCTGAGTAACCCGAATCTTGAAACTGCTCAGCACTTGGGCTCCGAGCTGGCCGACACCGATCAACAGCAGGGGCGCGAAGCGGGCTTGGGAATTGGTCTGTGGAGGGACGTCCACGATCTTCAGGGGGCAGGACTGCTTGCGGACCGGTTGCGAAAGTGGTTGGGTGACCGCGGGATTAAATGAGCGATCGCCTTTCGCCGTCTGGTCTGCTGCCATTGGTCGGCGGCCGCCGACCTGCTTCCGACCCGGCAAAACCAGGGTCTTCTTTTGCTTCAGTTCGCTAATCAGGTCCCGGGAGGACTTGAATCGTTTCTCCGGGTTCTTGTTGAGGGCCCGGGCGATCACTTTCTGATCGTTGGCCGGCAATCGCCCGAGATTGGGTTTTCCGTGCATGTGCTGGGCGGCGAGCTGCGCGGTCGATCCTCCATTGAATGGTCGCTCGCCCGTCAGCATTTCCTGATAGACGATGGCCAGACTGTATTGATCGCTGAAGCGACTGGGCCTTCCGTCAAACAATTCCGGGGCCGCATACGTGGGAGTCATGCCCCCGAGCAACGACTGGCCTGATCCCTGAATTTCCTTGACCAAGCCGAAGTCAGCGAGCTTGGCGTGCTGACCAACCAACAGGACATTTTCCGGCTTCACGTCGAGGTGCTGAAGGCCATGCTCAAATGCAAGAAAGTCGAGTGCCTCGGCGATCTGCAGGAGATATTCGAGCAACTCCTGCCTTGGAATGCCAATCGCCTCGTCCTTGGTGTAGCTTTCAAAAACGTCTGCCAAAGAACGGTCGGCCAATTCGGTGACAATCACCAGACGGCTGTCGACATCCTCAATCCGCTCGAGCGAGAGCAGAAAGGGGTGCCGCAACAGCTTGACCCGTTCCAGCGAGCGCATCTCCAGACTCGCCCGCCGGTCAGTGTTGCAGCCGTTGATAATCTTGACGGCTTTCGACAGCCCTCCCGGAGCTTCGACCTGCCAGACTTCGCCAAATCCTCCCGAGCCGATCTTCCGAACGAGTCGGTAGCCCAGAATGGAGTCGAGTTGTTTATCGATGCCCGTGTTCATTTGGTTCGTCGTCAAGACTTGGATGATTGCCGAGGAGTGGTTCTAGTCAGGCAGCAGGACAGTCGCTGCCGGTTGAAGTTCGCTCAAGTGAGCTGGCTCGCAGGCTGCGCGGGAACTGCCGAGCCCCCTGCACTGACACCGGAACTGGGCCGAAACGACTGTTGTCCGGCGGTAAAGTAAGTCCCTGCCACGCGGTCGAGGTGGGCTTCCTTGAGTTCCAGCGGGAACTCGTTGTAGGCGCAATAGTTCCGGATTTGCTGCAACAGGTCGCGTGGATGACAGCGACGAAGCCGTCTTTGTGTCTGGCGATAGTGCTTCTCCAGCAGGTAATCCACGGCCTCGGCGCGGTACTCGCAATCGAACTTCTCACAACTCCGGGCAAACAGCTCGTGAAACTCTTCCGGCGAGGGATCGGTGATTTCGATCTTGTAGGGAATCCGCCGCAGAAAGGCCTCGTCCGCCAGCACCGCCGGGTCGAGGTTGGTGGAAAAAATCAGGAGCTGTTCAAACGGAATCTGAATCTTCTTGCCTGTCGAAAGCGTGAGAAAATCAATCCGGTTTTCCAGCGGAATAATCCAGCGATTCAGCAGTTCCTGGGGCTCGACCCGCTGCCGTCCAAAATCGTCCACGAGGAGGCAGCCGCCATTGCTTTTCAACTGCAGCGGCGCCTCGCTGGTATTACTGACCGGATCGAACCGAATCTCGAGTGAGTCGAGGGTCATTTCGCCACCGACGACTACCGTGGGGCGATGGACTTTCTGCCAGCGTCGGTCGCAAGACAGGTCGTGAACATGTTCTTCATTCCGGTACGGCCGGTGATAGGCCGCATCGTAAAACTTGATGATCTGTCCGTCCTCATAAATCGCCCAGGGGATCCAGATCGCCTGGCCAAAGCACTGGGTAATTCGCTGTGCGAGCGTGGTCTTGCCGTTTCCGGGTTCGCCGTAAAGAAACAACCCGGCGCCCGAATTCACTGCCGGTCCGAGGCTCTCAAACAAGGCCTCGTCGATGGTGATGTCCTCGAAAGCCTTCATCAGCTGATTGCGGCGGGGACGTTCGTCCCGGATCGTCTGAGCCTCGACCGACATGACGTAGTCCAGCAAAGGTACCGGAGCCGGACCCGTGTAAGCACAGCTGCGGAGCAAGGCTGCCGCTCGTTCCCGGCCGGCTTCGGTCAGGCTGTAGTAGTAGTCATTCAATGGAGCCGAACCGCGGTGCACCATCACCTGCTGGGAACGCAAGGTTTGGTACACCTCCTCCAAAACACCGAATGGCAGGCACAAGTCCCCAGCCAACTGGCGACCGCTGGCCTGTCCAATGACCGCCAACCGCTTGACGATCAAGCCCTCGATCAGACTGATGGGCAAGCCGATCTCCGCGAGCGAAGGTGGTTCATTCGGATGAAAGGACTCATCCGCCAAGATCGATGCGAGTATGGCACTGCTGGTGGAATGGCTCATGGTTGGGAGGCGGGGCTGGGGGGTGATATCGATTGCGTAAAACCGGGAAACTGTAGCTCAGCTTTTGGGGGACATCAGAATTCCCTATCTATTTTTTCGAAGCAGTCATGACAATCGTTACCAGCCGCACGACCGGTTTGCTCCTGAAATAGGAAAGTCGGGAAAATCTCTGGAGCGAACCGGACTTGGCAAACGCCATGACCTATTCATTTAGGGCCCCTTGGCGGAGGTACTGACGCCCGCCGCAGCAGCGGTCGGGCCGCAGGTTCTCTTCAAGGAGCGAAAGTCGTCTCAGCAGTTCGCTTCTTTTTTCGAAGCCAATCCCACCATGATTTCTGATCCCTTTCCCCATCAATGCGAACCGGTAGTCAGCGATTGGTACTTGGCCGGTCAATTGACCCCCCGCGATCCAGCACGAGAGTTTCCGATTCACGCGTCTGTGTTTTCAGTGGGCCGTAAGCCTGACAACTCGCTTTCGATCCCCTCGCACAGCGTGTCGGGATATCACGCCGAATTCCTGCAGACAGAAGCGGGCCTGATCGTCCGCGACTTGAACAGCACCAATGGAACATTTGTCAATGGCCAGCGACTGGAGGGAGAGGTTCAAGTGCACGGGGGTGACCTCGTCCAATTTGCCACCGAGGTCTTCCGGGTCGGGCAATCCACCCGACGAAATGAAAGCCGAACGGTCGCCAACGACTCTTCGGACCAGGCGATGGCACTGGTGCAATTCGACCGGTTGATCAATGACGGCAATGCCTTTCCCTACTACCAGCCGATCGTCCGCCTGCCCGACCAAGCCTGCATCGGATACGAGGTTCTCGGTCGGAGCCGGCTGTTCGGGCTGCAGATGCCCGCTCAGATGTTTTTGGCAGCGGCGCAATTGAACATGGAAGCGGAACTGAGTGAAGTGTTCCGCATGCGGGGCGTTCAAGTTGGCAGTGATTTCCCCTCTGGAATCAACCTGTTTCTCAATACTCATCCGAAAGAACTTGGCCCCAGCCGGCTGCATACCTCCCTGCGGTTGCTGCGCGAAGCCGATCCCAACCGCAGGCTCACTCTCGAAATTCACGAGGGGGCAGTCACCAATATCGACACCATCCGGGAACTGAGCGTCGTTTTGAATGACCTCAACATCCAACTTGCATTCGACGATTTCGGCGTGGGCGAGGCGAGGCTTTTGGAGTTGGCTGAGATTCGGCCCGATTACCTGAAGTTCGACATGAAGCTGACCAACAACATTCACGCCGCTTCGGCCAAGCGGCAGGAACTGGTATCGCTCTTTGCACGCATGCTCAATGACTTGGGAATCAATACCTTGGCAGAGGGAATCGAAACCAAGGAGTGCCATGAGACCATCTGCCAAATGGGATTCAAATTCGCCCAAGGTTATTACTATGGTCGTCCCGAGGCGATTTCCCGTTACGTGCCCAACACGACCGCGGAAATGCCTTAATCAAGAGCGATTCAGAACCGGCGGAGTCCGTCGGGCGGCTGAGACAAGGCGTTCCGCAGCCGTGTTTCCGGGTTGCCCCACCTGCCCGATTCCGGCCTGGCTTCCAGAAAGTCGGTTCCAGAAAGGCAACCGGTCCGTCTCGGGCACCCTGGGTCTTCCTGACCGCCCGTCCAGATTGGCTTTGATCCGCGAAAAAGCAGGGTTTTCCCGCGAACCCGCCGCAGCGCAGCCCGAAAAATCGAGCCTTACATGGCCCGCAGGGTTTTGCTAAACTGAAATCCTGACGAAACACTGAAATCGGCTCCCCGCGGGGCCGATTTTTTTCTTGGGAGAGACGACATCCATGGCTAAAAGCAAAAAGAAACTCGAAGTAGTCCACCTCGTCTGTGAGGAAACCGGCGACTACAACTACACCCTGCGACGCAAATCGGGTGGCGAAAAGCTGAAAATCAAAAAGTACTGCCCGCGGCTGCGGAAGCACACGCTTCACGCCGAGAAAAAGAAGTAAGCGGCTGAACTTCGCGAGGGGGACTCTGACTCGCTGAACTCCTTCCTCGCTGAACACTCTTTTTGCCGAATTCTTTAACCGTGAAGCTCGCTGCGGACCGACGACCCCGTGGGCATCTCGACTTCGCTGCGATTTGAGCCGGGACAATCTCCTCCCTGCTGAATGGTTTAACACCCCAATCGCTCGGTTGCGAGTTGGCGCCACTGGACGCTCTCGCTCAGTGACGCTCTCGCTCAGTGGTCCGGTCCGGGCGACGACTGGCCGAAAACAAGAAATCACCAGCCACGCGTCCTGCTCCGCAGCGACGCGTTTTTTTGTCGGTGGTTGGCTGGCCCATCCGCAACGTCCCTTGGCCCCGCGTTTCTCCGATCGGGCGTTTCTTCTGCCGAACCAAAAGGCTCCGGTTCCGGTATACTACGTGCGGTCCCGCCTTAGCGCTCCGGTCTCTGCACGTCTTTCGCAGAGGATTGCCCGGAGGGAGGCTGCTCGAACCGCTCGGGCCCCCGCACGAATGGAGTTGTCAGATGCCACTGCGCTGGAGAATCCGCCCGCATGACCAGGGAGTGGTCGATCGAATCTGTGAGGCGAATCGGCTTTCGCCAGTGATTGCCCAAATCCTGGCGGCTCGTGAACTCACCCGGGCGAGCGAGATTGAGGCCTTCTTTGACCTGCGACTGACCCAGGTTCCTGGCCCGTTTCAGTTGCCCGGATTGGAGCAAGCCTGTCAAGCAATCCTCTCTGCGCTGGGCGCACAGAAAAAAATCGTTGTCTACGGTGATTACGACTGCGATGGGATTACCGCGACTGCAATCCTGTACCGCTGTCTCAAATTGCTGGGGGCCCAAGTCAGCTACTTTGTCCCCAGTCGAATTGATGACGGATACGGGCTGAACTCCGAGCGGCTGCGCGAGCTTCGCGATCAAGGCGCGGAGTTGGTGATCACGGTCGATTGTGGCATTGCGAGCATTGCCGAGGCAGAAGTCGCTCGGGAAATCGGGTTGGAATTGGTCATCACAGACCACCACCAAATGGGTCCCACCCTTCCGGCTGCGGCGGCGATTGTCCATCCTGCACTGCCCGGTGGAGATTACCCGTTTGCCGGCCTGTGCGGAGCAGGGGTCGCGTTCAAGCTGGCGTGGGGACTTTGCCAACGGCATTGCGGGAGCGAAAAGCTGCCTGAACCGTTGCGACTGCTGCTCTTTCAGTCGCTGGCTTTCGCCGCGATTGGGACTGTCGCGGACGTGGTCCCGTTGAGGCAGGAAAACCGAATTCTGGTTCATCAGGGAATCGAGCGATTGGTCGAATTCGGCGGTTTGGGCCTGAAGGCTCTGCTCCGCTGCGCCAAACTCGACAGCCGACCAAAGCTGGGAGCAGAAGACATTGCCTTCAGCCTCGCCCCTCGGCTGAATGCCTCCGGCAGGCTCGGACAAGCCCAGTTGGGAGTCGAGTTGCTGGTGACCGATAACCCTCACCGGGCGGAAATGCTGGCCGAGTACATCGACAATCTCAACAAGAGCCGCGACTCTTTGGAACGAACCATTATTCGAAATGCCCGCAAGCAGTTGGAAGAGCGATTCGATCCGGAAAACGATCCGGCGATTGTCCTCGCCGATCGGGATTGGCACGTAGGAGTGATTGGGATTGTGGCTGGACGACTGGCTGAAGAGTATCACCGTCCGACCGTGATCATTTCGCTCGATACGCTCGACGCGCGCCCCGCGGTTGGTTCAGCTCGCTCGGGAGGAATGGTTGACTTGTATGCCGCGCTCGGACAGTGCCAATCCCACCTGATCGGCTATGGCGGGCACCGGGCTGCGGCCGGCCTGAAAATTGCCCCGCATTGCATCGAGGCGTTTCGCGAAGCTTTTTTCGAGACCGTGGCCGGGTCCTTCGGCGATGCAGCGCCCGAACCGGAGTTGGTCGTCGATGCCGAGGCCGCACTCTGCCAGTTGACGGTCGAGACGGTCCAGCAACTGGAGAAGCTCGCGCCGTTCGGGCAGGAAAATCCCCGGCCGGTGATTTGCGCTACAGGCGTGCAACTGGTGGAGCCACCCAAGAAGATGGGGAGCGATGGACGCCACTTGGCGCTGCGTGTAAGCCAGGACCGGACAAAACTGCGAGCGGTCGGCTTTGGCAAGGCCGATTGGAGCGAGCAACTGGGAGCGGGCGAGGGGCAATTGTTTGATTTCGCCTTCAAGCCGGTGATCAACGACTTCAATGGAATGCGGCGCGTCGAATTGCAACTCATCGATTTCCGCCCCAGTCGCTGCCCCGCTCCAGCGGCTCGTTAAGCCACCGCGCACGAGGCTGAGACATGTCAGGCCAGTCTGCTTCCCTTGCCGATTCCATCCCCAGCGGATGGCGATCCCTTCTCGCCGATTTGCTGAACGATGAACGGATGCGTGCGTTGAGTTCCTTCTTGGATCAGGAGCGTCGGGCAAGTACCGTGTTTCCGCCTCCCGAGCGGGTATTCGCGGCCTTCGCGGCGACACCGCCGGAACGGGTCCGGGCGGTTATCCTCGGCCAAGACCCCTATCATGGCCCCGGCCAGGCGCACGGGCTCTGCTTTTCCGTGCCCGCCGGAATTCCCCTGCCACCATCCCTGCGAAACATTTTCAAGGAGTTGGCCAGCGACCTTGATTGCCCTGCTCCAACCAGCGGCGATTTGCAGCCCTGGGCCCGACAGGGAGTGCTGCTGCTCAACTCGCTGCTCACCGTTCGCCAGTCGACTCCGTTATCGCATCAGGGAGCGGGCTGGGAGTGGTTCACTGACGAAGTGATCTCAAGAGTTTCGAGGCAGCAGCAGTCGATCGTCTTTCTGCTGTGGGGTGGACCCGCGCAAAAGAAGCGGGCACTGATTGACGCTCGGCAACCTGTGCTGACAGCTCCTCATCCCTCGCCCCTTTCGGCCCATCGCGGCTTCTTTGGCAGCCGCCCCTTTTCCCGATGCAACGCCGCCCTGCGGGCAGCCGGCTGCGCGCCGATTGATTGGTCAGCAATTCAGGCTCAGCCCAGCGTTGTCGCGAAAAGCTCGGCGACAAACTGATGTCAAGATGAATTAACTCGCTTTCCCGAGGCACTCGCGAGAAGGGGACTGCGGATTGGGGACTGATTCTCTTCCGAACTGGACACTTCTTCCCTCCAAGTCGAATCGGGATGAGCCAATTTCTATTCAGGCCGAAGGGAGGATCATCTATAATTCAGCTCGACGATCCGCAGCCGCCCGCTTCCTTTTCGGCCCGGTTTCCGCCAGTCGGGTACAAGCATCCTGCAGCTTGAGAACGTCTGGCGTTGTTCGATGTCCCTGGCTTTTTCCCAAACGTGATTTGTGCTTTTTGTCCGCCCCAAGATTACCGAACTTGGCCTGCACCTGTTTGGACGTTCCATTCATCCGGAACTGTTCGAATGCTGTGCTGCGCGGACGTTGGAACGCGAGCTGTACCGCCTCGATTACCGGATCACGACTTGCGGTCATCTGCTCACATTTCGCCACGAACAGTGGACGCTGACCGAGGTCTGCGCCGGCCTGCGGCATGAGTTGCCGCAGCAACGCCGGATGGTTTCCCAGGCCATCGAATCGGTGCATCGCCCGCGGGCAACCCTGCAGAATGCGGTGACTTGGAGTTCCGAGTGTCAGATCGAAGGGGTAAATCCCCGGGTTTTCGCCGCGCTGCAGCAACAGCTCGATGAACAACAGG
>Ga0315904_10001317_pt1 | contig 39124 bp, 33 predicted proteins | sample LakEriMetagenome_6_FD_203529 | JGI IMG/M metagenome (GOLD analysis project Ga0315904, IMG submission 203529) | Freshwater fungal communities from buoy surface, Lake Erie, Ohio, United States - Buoy 12 MA120 | ecosystem: Environmental > Aquatic > Freshwater > Lake | place: USA: Lake Erie, Ohio... | reverse complement strand
GCGCCCCGCGAAGACCTCGCCACCTTCGCAGAAAAGTGGCTCGACGACTTTAGCATCCCCCGGCACCTCTCCAATCTGGGCCTAAAACGCACCGACTTCGATGCCATCATCGCCGAGACCCTCGTCAGCGGCTCCACCAAAGCCAACCCCCGAACGGTCCACGAAAGCGATGTCCGAGAAGTCCTGGAGGCTTGCTGGTGATAATCCCTGACAATTTTTCGCCGTTTGATCCCACTGAGGCGGCGCATGTGGCGCAGGTGCGGGAGTTTGTGGGGCGTGTGGCGGAGCCTGCGTCGCGCTCGACACTTGAGGGGCATCTTACCGGCTCGGCGTTTTTGCTGAGTGCGGATGGCGCTTCGGCGTGGCTGATCTGGCACGAGAAGCTTCAGCGCTGGCTACAGCCCGGCGGGCACTTGGAGCCTGAGGACACCTCGCCGTGGCACGGCGCACTGCGCGAGCTATGTGAGGAGACGGGGCTAAGCGAGGCCGATGTCGAGAGTGACGGTGCTCTCTTCGATGTGGACGTGCACCCCATCCCCGCACGCGGCGATGAGCCGACGCACTTTCACCACGACCTGCGCTTTCTCTTTCGGGTTCGGGAAGGTGTGGAGCCTGCCACCGGCCGCTGGATTGCGCTTACGGAGCTGGAGGCGTTTCCCGAGGAGTCGCTGAGCCGTCTAGCGCGGAAAGTGCTTGCTGGATAACGCTGCGTGAGAGTAGTATCCGCGTGTGTCCCACACGCGGCACCTCGATCAGCGTGGAGCCCGGCCAGCTCGTCGCGATAATCTCCGCCTCTTCGTAGGGCACACTCTCATCGGCATGGTCATGAAAGATTGTCAGAGGCGGCGGACTCTCAACCCGTTCGAGGGCACTGAGCACTGAGAGATTCGCACTGAACTCCGTCTCAAAGTAGAGTACCAGCTCATCCGCCTCGGCGTCGGTGAGTCCCTCGCGTAGGCCGTGGTTCTTGAGGCCATCGTAGACAAAGCAGATGGGGGCAAGAAAAACAACGCGCTCGGTCTGAACACCTGCCGCAAGTGCCAGCGTGGTTGCAATGGCCCCGAGCGAGTGCCCGATAATCGCGTGGATCGGGCCACCGTGCCACTTGGCCAGTGCTTTCAGCGTTCCGGCGTTGGCGGGGGCACTTGCCAGCGTCCCCTCGGAGTCGCCATGGGCGGGGGCATCGTAGGCAAGCACGCGGTAGCCCGCTTGCGTGAGCGGCTTGATCCAGCCCGCAAACTGCGCCGCGCACCCCCCCCAGCCGTGAGCAAGAATAACTGTCGGCCCAGTGCCCGGCCACTCGTAGAAGGCGACGGTCTTGTGTGCTCCCAGCACCTCGGGGTAGCGCTCTGCTGGGAAGCCTTCAAGAGGTACCCTGGGGAGGGTGAGAGAAAAACGCCTCGGCTCAAGGGGAAACGCTGGGGCAGGAAAGCGGGGTGGGGTAAGCCAGAGGGCTACAAGCTCAGGAAACGTCACACCGCTATTCTATCGCTTACTGCGTTGCGCGATGCAGCGATCACGGTTGGAGCTAGCCTCGGCATCTTGGGGGAAGTGCACGAGAACTTGCTCCCACTCGATAATCGCGCGTGGCAGCCGTCCTTCTTTCTGACACCAGCGGGCAAACTGGCGGTGCAGCTCAGGGTTCTTGAAGTCGTCACGGGTATTTGAAATCCAGCGTGTATACTCTTCTCCCAAGCGGCGTAGCTCCCGGCTTCGCGCGAGGAGCATCTCTCCCCGCGCACGCTGGCCTTGGCGAACCAGAAGCTGCCCCATGCCGATCAGAAGGGACTGGCTGTCTGTCTGAGGCGTGTAGATCTTCTCCCACTCCGCCAGCGCTTCTTTTTCTTTTTTCTGCGCGAGCAGGATCTTCCCGACCCAGTAGTGGCCATCTTGGGCGCTATCGGGAGAGAGCTGGAGGTAGCGCTGGGCGAGCTCTAGGACTGTCGCCAGCTCTGCAGGTGCTCCCTTTACTTTCTGTTGGGCTAGGTTGAACTGCGCCTCGACCTGGGCGGAGAGAATACCCGGCTGACTGGGGGCCGACTTTTCTGCTGCCGCAAGTGTGGCGAGCGCCTCGGTAAAGCGTTTTTGAGCCATCTGGTTCCGTGCGAGCAGAATCGAGGTGGGCCAGTCGTTAGGCGTTTGTTTGAGAGCGGCTTGGAGAGATTTTTCCACCTCGTTATAGGCACCCATCTGGTCGTGTAAAAGTGCCTGCGCGGAATGAATTCCGGGAGTGTCGGGGGCAAGGCTTTGCGCCTGCTTGAGATGAGGCCAGGCCCGCTCTAGCCAGCCCAGGTGGGCTTCGATAAAAGCGAGAGTGACCAAGGCCGGGGGCGATTTTGGATCCAGCGCGACGGCTTTCTCGGCATAGAAAAGCCCACGGTCTAGCCAGCCAAGGCGCTGATAGAGCTGCGAGAGTGCCATGCAGGCGCCGATATCTGGGGTGGGGTTTGTTTGGAGTTTTTCCTCAATTGTCGCTAAGAGCTGAGCAACACGGGGGCGATTGTTTTGGGTGAAGGCGGCCTCACTTGCCTGGAAAAGTGCCTCCAAGCTCTCCGGGTGTTGCCCAAGGCTCTGCTCACTGGCCGTCGCTTTGTTTTTGAGAGTCTGAAGCGACTCTAAGCGCACTTGCTGGCTCTGTGTTTCGGAGCGGAGCTTCTCCACTTGCTTCCACTGGCGCTGCTGCCACGGAAGGCTGATGACAAAACTGAGTCCCAGGAGACCCAGGACGACAAAGAGAGGACGCCTCCCACGCGCCGGGGGGGGCGTGGAGGGGGTCCTCTCTGTGGATACGTTGGTGACGGGCATGGAAGGCTATTCTAGCACAACCGTGCTATCAGCACTAGCGGCCTTGGCTACCACTGCCGCCCATGCTGCCGCTTCCACCGCCCATACCCATGGGGCGACCACCGTAGCCGCCGCCGTAGCCGCCACCATAGCCACCTTGCATCCCTCCGCCTTGCATACCAGGACGCGAGTGTCCTGACCGCATGGCTTCCTTTTGAGCATCCGAGGGAGTGTCGCCGGGCTTCACTTGCGAGAGACTGTTGGCAGACGTCGGATCCTTGGGGCTACACCCCAGGGTAAGACCAGCAAGGAGAAGGGTGGTCAGTCCTATAAAGGCTCTTGTCTGTGGTTTCAACTTACCTGACTCCGTACAGGTTTGCGGTGACGCGCGATGCCTGAAGGAACTGCGCGTGCCCGTCTGCGAAGCCCACATTGGAGCCGTTCATGTGCATGGTGAAGGGAGCCGCTTCCCAGGCACCGGGGAAGATGCCACTATCGGCTGGTGAGCCCGAACAAGCGTTCCCGTAGTAGTTAGGAAGCCCGTCGTTGCGTGCCCAAGCGAGGCGCGGGATGCGGAACCGGCGCTGGGGAGCATTGGCGGCTAGCGCATCGTAGTTGGGGATATTTCTCCAGCCCGAATCGTAGCAGTCCCAGCTCGAAAGCGCAGACATCATGTCACCGACCAAGAACGTGTTGGCGGGACGATCCATTGCCGCGATACCGGGGAACTGGTAGGTGAGGGGTTCGTTAGATCCGTAGCTTAGGATATTGTTGTCTAGGTTGCGCAGGGCTCCGAGGGGGCCTGCACCTCCCCAGGTAAACCAGCCGTTGTCTCGGAAGCGTGTCCTGCGTGGGTCCGAGGGACAGCCGTAGACTTGGCCGTTCTTGACATAGGGATAGATGGCATAGTACCAGATCGTGGTCGCATTGTTCGGAGAGGGCGAACCCGCATCTCCCCAGGACGTGCTGTAGTTCTGATCCCACCTCCACTGGGGGAACGTTTCATCGTAGTCTTGCGAGTACATCATGAAACCCAGAGTGAGCTGCTTGATATTAGACAGGCAGCTTGCTTGGCGGGCTTTTTCACGGGCTTGGGCAAAGACAGGGAAGAGGATGGCGGCGAGAATCGCGATAATCGCGATGACAACTAACAACTCAATGAGTGTAAAACTCTGGCGTAACGGTTTCAACATTTTCATAACTGAGTACTCCCTCAGGACTAACTTCGTACGAACTTCGTCGAAGTGACTTGAAATGATATCTCTCTTCAAGAGAGAGCTTGGAAAGTAGTTGATATAACCTTCCTGATCGTATTCTAGAAGAAATGCGAGATTTTGTCAAGGCTAATTTTTTGGGGTCAGTTTAATGTAGCTTCCCGCTGCCAAGCCCGCAAATATCTCGGTTTTTCCGGACGGCCAGCGAATGCTGAGCTGAACCGGATCGGACGTACTGCCTAGGCCAAAGTGGACACGAGGATCGCTACTAGAGAGGTAGGAGCCCGCGGGCTGACACTGCCGCGTCCAGCGCTTTCCATTGGCTTCGATGGTCAACACCGCGCCCCAGGTGTTTGGTGGCAGCGTGAAGCCGATCCAGGACCCTGATGACCCTGACAGGGGGGTCTCGTTGTGTAGGAGAAGCGGCTTGCCTTCCATGTCCACCACAAGAGCGTCTTGCTTGCCATCGTTGTCGTAGTCACCTATGGCTAAGCCTCGGCCTACGAGGGGGGCAATCCCAACCAGAGCGGTGTTGCTGACCTCAAGAAGCGCCTTGCCCTCTTTGCTCTGGAAGAGCTGAAGGGGCTGGCGGTAGGTTTTCTTCTCAATTTCGGCGATATTATCTTGGACATGGCCATTGGCGATGATTAAATCCTGCCAGCCATCGTTGTCCGCGTCGATAAACTTAATTCCAAAGGCAACTAGGGCATTTGCTCCCTCCCCAAGACCAAGCTCCGGGCTCTGGTCACGAAAGAGCATGCCTTCATTGATATAGAGGTTCTTTACCTCGTTCTGAAACGTCGCAACGGCTAGATCTAGCTTCCCATCGTTGTTGAAGTCTCCAAAATCAGTTCCCATACCCCCGTGCTTATTGCCATTTTGATCGTAGGCGGTGCCACGAAGATCAGCTTCGTTCTTAAACTTTCCCGGTCCCTGATTGACAAACAAATCGCCCGGAGCTTCATCGTTTGCGAGGGCAATGCTCACCCGACCCGTGCCTTCCAAGTCCGCAAAGGCCACGCCGAGGGTTCGCCCACTCTGGCCGGTAACTCCCCACGCTTTGGTGACATCGGTAAACTTGCCGCCACCTTGATTCTGGAAGAGCACCCCCGGCAGACCGACATAGTTGACGGGGCCACAGGAGCTCATGACATCTCCATGGCTGGTCTTAAACCGACAGAGCTGCGGCTTGGTCTGCGGGCCAAAGTCGGCGTAGTTACCAACAAACAAATCCAGCTTACCGTCGTTGTCTAAGTCCGCGAAGCCGCAAGATGTCCCCCACGGCTGTGGCTTCAGCCCCGAGGCGAGCGTGACATCACGGAAGGCCTTGCCCGCTTCGTTGTGGAGCAAGCGCCCCTCACGGTAGCCCGAAAGATAGAGATCTGCAAATCCATCACCATCGTAGTCGCCCACCGCGCAGCCGAGAAAGTGCCCCGTGAGCTTTCCCAGCATCGCCTCACTCACATCCACAAACTTTCCCTTGCCATCGCCTTTGAACAGCCCCGGACGGGAGCCGACCAGTAAGAGATCCAAGTTGCCATCGTTGTCAAGGTCCAGAAAGGCGCAGCCATAGCCAATGGTCTGGAGGATGTTCAGAGGGCGTTTCTCAGGCACCGGCCAGGAGTAGCGGATACCGGCGGCCTCTGCCATATCGCGGAAGACCAGCTTGGCTTGTGCGGGCTCCGCGCTTTTCGGAGCGAGATTGTTTTTGGGGACGCACCCGGATGACACCAGCAGTGGTACCGTAAAAAGCAGCAGCAAGTTGCGACTCATGGAAGTATTGTACCGGGTATAATCCCTCGTGTCCGTTTCCACTCTCGATAAAAGCCTCGATAAGAGCCTCCTGGATGCCGCACTCAATGGCCTAGACACGACACCGCGCTTAGTCGCTGTCGAGACGCAAAAAGACACGGCGACGCTGATCTCACGGCACCGCGACGGTAGCATCGCCATGGAGACCGTCCCGTTTATCCCCTGGCTCATCCAGCGCGATGAGCGCTTTCTCCCCGATGGTGAGGAGATCCAATTAGAGGGTGAGGGCTACTCCCGCCTCGTGCGCTTTCCCCACTGGCGTGCCTATTTAGACGCACGGCAGATTCTCCGGGACGAGCGCCGGGACTTTCTCCAGTATGGCTCGCCACAGAAGCAGTTTCTCCTCGGGACGGGCCGCACGCTCTTTAAGGGCATGGCCTTTACCGAAGTGCGCCGGATGCAGATTGATATCGAGACCACTACCTTTACTCCCACCGAGCCCGGTGCCCATATCTTTCTTATTGCCTGCTCAGACAACTTTGGCAACGAGGAGCTGCTCTTTGGCGAGGAGCGGGAGATGCTCTGGGCGCTCAACCACTTAGTGACAGAGTGGGATCCCGATATTATCGAGGGGCACAATATCTACGGCTTTGACCTGCCGTGGATTCGGGCGCGGGCCAAGGCACTCCAGATCGCGCTTCCCTGGGGGCGAGACAGCTCCGAGATGGGGATTGGGATGGAGCGCAACTGTGCGATGGGGGCTAACACGCGTCCGTTTGTGCCGCACTTTATCTGGGGACGGCATGTTCTGGACACGCTCTTTCAGACCCAGCGCTTTGATGTGGCACGCGGTGAGATCTCTTCGTATAACTTAAAAGAGTGTGCCCGAACCTATCATATTGCCGAGCCGGATAGAGTCTATATCCCCCACGACGAGATCGCCTCGCTCTGGCGCACCGACCCGGAGCGCGTGAAGGCCTACACACTGGGCGATGTGCGAGAGACGCGACGCTTGGCGGAGATCGTCACGCCCACCGAGTTCTACTCCACCCAGATGGTGCCTGATGTCTTTCAGAGTGTTGCGGTGACCGGCAGTGGCGAGAAGATCAACTCGGTCTTTGTGCGGGCCTACTTGCAAGCGGGCCACGCCATCACACGCCAGCAGCCTAGCCAGCCCTACGGCGGCGGCTATACCGAGATGCGCCTCGCCGGTTTGTTGCGCGGCATCGTAAAAGCCGATGTCGAGAGCCTCTACCCGAGCATCATGCTCAACTACAATGTCAGCAGCAGCTCCGACACGCTAGGGCTGTTTCTGCCGCTCCTCAAAGAGCTGACCCGCCGCCGCCTGATGGCAAAGCGAAAAGCAAAAGAGTACGAGTCTACCCAGAACCAGATCGCCTCGGCCTACTGGGATGGCCTCCAGGGCTCCTATAAGCTGCTCATCAACTCGTTCTATGGCTATCTAGGCGCACCGTTCTACTTCAACGACTACACCGCCGCCGCCAAAGTGACCGAGATTGGCCAGGTGATCGTCAAGCAGATCGCGGAGGAGCTGGAAACCCGTGGCGCGACCGTGATTGAGATCGACACTGACGGCGTTTATTTTCAGCCGCCAGCGGGAATCTCGGGCCTCGATGTTGAGGAAGCCTTTATCGGCGAGATCGGCGCGACGCTCCCCGAGGGAATCCGGCTCGCCTTTGATGGCCGCTACGAAGTGATGCTCTCGCTCAAGGCCAAGAACTACGTCCTGGTGAGCTACGAGGGCAAGAAGACCTTCAAAGGCTCCAGCCTGCGCTCCCGCGCGGATGAGAAGTTCGGCAAGAAATTCCTCTACGAAGCCGTGGACTTTCTCCTCGCTGATGATAGAGCCGGGCTCTCGGCGCGCTACAAAGAGCTCTTAGAGGCGATCGAGAACCGCACGCTTGGCATCGAGCAGATCTCCCGCCGCGAGCGCGTCACGGATAAGACCTTCACCAGTGATGCCAAGAAGCGCAACGCCGAAGCGATGGTGGGCCTGACCGTGGGGGACTATGCGATTATCTACCAGCGCGAGGGCGATAAAGCGCTTGTTACCGCCGACAACTACAACCAAGACGAAGACATCGAGTACTACCAGACCAAGCTCTACAAGTTTGCCAGCCGCTTAGAGGCCGCTATCGGGGAGGACTTTGAGAAGCTCTGTCCCAAGCCCCTTGTTGGCGCAAAACGCAAGGCCGCCGAAGATGCCAAGCAGCAGATGAGCTTGTTCGAGCTGTAAACCGGCGGTTTAACGCACGCGGATGACCAGCGAGGCTCCGACACCGAGCCAGCCATTTTCGACTCTGAGGAGCAGGCGGTTCTTGCCTTTCTGAAAGTGAACCCGACGCAGGCCCTCGCCCGCTTGCCAGCCCTTGAGGTTGGTCGAGCTGACCCAGACCGTCTGGCCGTTGAGCCAGAGATGGGATTTGTCGTCGCTCCCAATGGCGATCCAGTGATCTCCCGCCTCCTCGAAATTCAGCTCGGTGTAGAAGTAGTAGACCGCGTACTCTTGAGAGACGGGCGGGCGAACCTCGGCGGACTTCGCCTGGTGAAAGGCCCAGGAGATTGTTTTGCCGCCTTTTCCGGGGTAGCTTGCGTCTAAGTCTAGGAGCTTCTCGGGGCCAAACGCTGTGTCAATGTTCTGGCGGTTCGGGTTGGGAAAGGGGCCAAGAACATACCAGCTATCCACGAACATCCACTCTGCACCACCGACGCCCGGCCCCGTTTGTGTGGTCAGTGAGCGGCCCGCCACGGCGTTTTTCTCGAAGCCGCTCTTAAGGGTCGGGGCAGCCGTCTCAAAACCTCCCCGCGGCTCGCCGGGGCCGCGCCGCCGGACAATGCCACCGTCGCGCTTTCCCGAGGTGCCCATGAACCCCGTCAGATCTCCCGCACGTTTACTGCCTTGTTGTGCCGCCGCCAGAAACGCCGCCGCCTGGCTCCCAGGGCGCTGTTGCGCTTGGCTCAGCAGGCGCTGTGCCCGTGCAGTAAGCTTGTCGAGATCGGGCTCACCGCTGCCTTCGCCTTGGGGGCTCTCTGCCACCGGGAGCCCGAGAGACTTTGCCAGCGCCTCTATTTTTGCGGAGGCATTCTGCGCCGCCTGCAGGATCTCCTCCATCGTATCTAGCCTCTCACCCGACGAGCCGGGCATGGCTCTGGCAAGCTGGCTCTGCTGGGCGAGGCGCTCGTACTTTTGGGCGCGCTCTTGCTCCTGCTTGGCTTCTCCGAGGGCTTTAATGGCTTCGTCGTGCGCCGCTTTTGCCTCCGAAAGCGCCTTTTCGAGGCCCGCTTTGTCGGTCTGTGGCGGTAGGCGTCTCTGCTGCTCTTCGGCACGCTTGGTGGCGAGCTGAGCGGCAACTTGTTTGGCGAGTGCGGCCCGTAGCGCGACAGCCTCGGGTTTTTGCGCGGCGGCTTGGAGCTGCTGATCGAGCACCTGAAACGCCTCGGCCTGGGATTTTTGCGCCTGCTCGGTGCGCTGTTTTAGCGCCTCGAAGGCTCTGCTGGCCAGCTCTGGCTTCCCGACACTCTGCTCCAGAGCCCCTAGCGCTTTACGGGCATCTTGACTGTCCGAGAGCGCTCTTTTCATTGCCTGTTGCGCCTGGGCAGCCGAGGGCGGTGGCGGCGTTTCTTGCAGGGGCTGCTTCTTAAGTGCCTCCAGCTGGTTGGCGATCTCGGTGAGCTGGACGAGCTTTTTCTGTGCAAGAATGCTGCGCACCTCCGCACTCTTGGGCTGGGTGGGGGAGCCTGGCCCCGACAGGATACCGAAGCTGACCAGCAGGGCGTGCAGGCCGAGCGAGAGGGCGAGGGCGGCGCTAGTGCGGATTGGACGTGTGGAGCTGGACATTTCGGATTCCTTCGAGCTGACACGCTTCGACAAGCTCGACGACATTCTGGAACGGGGCATCCCGGTCGGCGTCTATGCGCACGGCGGCTTGTGGGTCTTTGGCGGCTTCGCGGACTTTAAGCAAGAGTACCTCGGTGGTGACGGGCTGGTTGCCGACAAAGCGCTGCCCGTTTTTATCCACCCCACAGGCCAGAGTCGAGCTACGCGACGTTCCCGCCTTCGAGGCGCTTGCCGCCGGAAGAGTGATGGGTAGAGAGAAAACCGGCTCGCTTTTGCCATCGGGCTTCTGGGGTTTCTTGAAGCTCATGGTGACCATAAAGATAATCAAGACGACCAGTACGACATCTACCAGAGGGACGATATTAATCTCCGCAAGCGGTGGCGCGGCGTAGCGTCCTCGACCCGATGATCCTGATCCTCCGACGTTCACGGCTGCCCCTCTTGATTCGCGCTCGCTTTATCCGCCGCCTCCATGGCGCGGTTCTCGATTCGCATGCTCAGTGCATTGACGCGTGCCAGCAGCAAGTTATAGGCAATAGCCGCAGGGACGGCGACACCGAGCCCAATGGCGGTGGTGATCAGCGCCTCCGAGATGCTCCCCGAGATCACCGCCGGGTTCATCTCGCCCCCCGCCCGCGCGATCTTTTCAAAGGCATCCAGAATCCCCAGTACCGTCCCAAAAAGCCCGATATAGGGAGCCGTTGAGGCAATGGTCGCGAGATACGGTAGGTTTTTCTGAAGCTCCAAGGTCTCCAGGGTCACCGCACGCCCGACAGAGTCTTGAAGGCGTCTGTTATTGCGCTTCTTGCCCTCGACAAAAGCACGTCGTGCACGAGCTTCGCCGTCACGTCCTTCACGATGTAGTGTCCAGAGCCGCTCGATAATCATTGCGACCGAAGCAACACTGGCAAGCACTAAGACGAGCTTGGTGAGTCCAATTCCCCAGGAAAAATAGTCCACAGCTTACTTTATCAGATGTCAGGGATGTGGACGAACGTGTAGTGTCGCTGACGTGGCATTGAGGGGGGCATGGTGTGGTGCGCTCTGAACCAAAAGCGTGATGTGGCCAGATCACGCCAGCCCTCGATGTGCGCCAGCGACAGCCGATATGTCCATTTGTACGGCTGGATCGTGTCGTCGGATCGGGGAGTAAACTGGAGCTGAAACATCGCTTCCTAGATTGTAGGCTTTTCTATTACCCACGCCAAGTATGATTTTTCACGCTAGAATAGACCCATGGAAACGTCGCTAGAGCGGGCCTGGCAAGAGTGGGAATCGTTTTGCACGGATACGCTTCGGCGTGTTCAGGAGGCAGTTGCGTCGGGACTAGCACCTGCGGCTTGGGAAAATGAGGCGCTTCGGACTGCGCTTTCGGCTTTAGATGCCTCTGCACTGGCTACGTTTCTGGATGATCCGCGTCTTGAGGAGACCTATCCCGAGTCTGTCACGGGACTCCAAGCCTCGTCCCGTTTTGGTCTACTCTTGTGTTTGCTTCCTCCTCATGCTGCCTTGCCATTGGCGCAGCGCTACGATGATCCCTGCCGTGCCAAGTCTAATCTGCCACCTCGTGCACGCCTCACGCTCTTTTTGACGTTGCGCTGGAAAGCTTTTCTCATCGAGAGCCTCCGTCGGGATTACGCAGTGTTAGTCCTTCAGGGGTATCGGTTCCATTTACGCCACTTTGTCGAAAAGTACGGCGATGAGAGCGCTAAGGCATTGCTAAAAAGCGACGATCCCCCCGCACTCGCCCGTGAGCTTGCCAAGGCGCAAAAGAAGCTTCCCACACGCCCCACACAACCATGAGCCAGCAACAGCTCTACCGCCCACCCGATCTCCTCAAAGACACTGAGGCAGATGTGGCACGTTGGCTGGCGGCGCAAGAGCCCGAAGAGGCGATTGGTTACCTCGCACGGGTCACAAAACGGCTTCCGATAACAGCTGAGCAGTTAAGTCAGAAATTTTCAAGACTGATTGTTCTTTGGACCGTCGTATTTTCTGCCGGTTTTCTTGTGGATCTTAGGGTTCTTATAATCAGCCTCGTGGTTCTGCCAATTGGGATTGTTTTCTACTTAGTATCTACCCGCCAAAGAACTCTCACGAACCAGCGGTATAAGTGGCTTCGCCAACAGCTCACCGCGCAGTTGGAGCGTGGGGGACGGACAGTCTCGTTGAGTGCTTGGATCACAGGCGTGGGAGCCCTTCATGAGGAGCGTCGCCGCAGCTATGATGCACTGGCACATCGGTTGGCAACGGCGACATCTGATGAGCTAAAAGTACTCACCCAAGACGAGCGTGCAGCACTGCGTGAACTACTTAAGGAGTGGCCTGGTGAGGCGCTCCAGATCGCGCTTTTATTGGCTTTAGGAACTGCAGGCGATATCTTCGTCAAGCCCTACGCCCGCCGCCTCGTCACCAACCCCGACGAAAGTGAGACCGTGAGGGAAGCCGCTGAAGAGTGCTTGTGTGCCCTGGATGCAGCTGCAACCAAATTGTAGGTGGTGTGTCTCACTTGTGGCCCTTTGCATAGGGGGAACGATTTTAGCCCATTCCGCCGTATAATACAGGCAGGAAAGAACATAAAACTGATGAAAGCCAACACTTCACGTAGCATTCTGGTTGGGGCGCTGCTTACCATTGCGCTCTCGTTTGTACCGTACGCGCAGTTTCTCACCTACCCGGTGCGACTCTTTGTGACGTTTATCCACGAGGGGGGCCATGCGCTGGCGGCACTGCTCACCGGCGGACTGCCCGTTGCACTGGGCGTCTCCCCGGACGCGTCTGGCGTGACCCTGACCCGTGGGGGGCTTGGCGCGGTGATCAATGCGGCGGGCTATCTTGGTGCGACGCTGTTTGGGGCTCTGATGCTTGCGGCGCTTCGGCGGGGAGTGGCCCCTAAAAAGCTGCTGGCAATCATGGCGGCCTCGGTGGCGCTGACTCTCCCGCTGGCGCTCTTTGGCCTGATCTCCGCTCCTGGTGCGCTCTTTGCCCTCGTCACCGGGATTCCGATCGCGCTGACTCTGGCCGTTGCCGCCGCAAAGCTGGGACGACCGAACCAGGAGCTACTGGTAGGTTTTCTCGGAGTCCAGTGCGTGCTCAATGCCTTCTACGACCTGAACACGCTCTTCCTGCTCTCCGCGCACACCAATGTTCACACTGATGCGCAGAACATGCAGCAAGCCACCTTAATCCCCGCGATTGTCTGGGCCGTTCTCTGGATGGGCACCGCCATCGCCATTCTCTGGAGCCTGGTGCTCCGTCCCATGCTACGGGACCTTAAGCCCGGACGGTCTATTTAGCCCCAAGGCGCTTGAGGGCGGCGAGAGCCTCCTCGGTGCGCTGGCGTTTGAGCGAGAGCTGGTAGGCCACGATGGCCTCCGGCTTCTTGCTCTGTGCCTCTAGGAGCCGTCCAACTTGATACGGCGCTTCGGCATCTGTCGTGTCCAGCTCCGTGGCTTTTTGCCAGCAGCCTAGCGCCTCCTCGGGCTGCTTGGCGTTCTCCAGAGTCCCCGCGCGGCGTTTCCAGGCAGCGGCACTCTTTGGGTAGGTAGTGACGCACTTCTTCGTGAACTCGATAAACTTCTCGGGCGTCCCTTGGCTGCGGTACAGCTCCTCTAAGGCACTGACCAGGTACGGATTTGGGTTGGTAACCTCGCTGAGTGCCACTTTCTCAAAGAACTGCGCGGCGGCTTCGGGACGCTTCTGGTTGGTGCGAAGCCGGATGAGAAGCGCACGGGCCTCGTTGGAGCTCGTTCGGAGCGAGACCAAGTCTTCGGTTTCCTGGATCGCCTGCTCCGTCTTGCCGATGCGCTCGTGCAGCTCGATCAGAGCCAGGCGGTACTTCAGGTTGTTCTCGGGAGACTTGGCGATCAGGGCCTTGTAGGTCGTCTCCGCTTCATCTGGCTTTCCTGCCCGTCCTAGCGCCTCCGCCAGCCGGACTTTGAGTCCTTCATTGTTGGGCTCCTCGGAAAGTAAGCTCTGGATCTCTTTTGTCTCGTCGCCAAAGCGCCCTTTGCGGCGGTAGAACTCCGCCAGCGCCTGCCGGTAGAGGTTGCGGTTCGGATCGCCTTGGCGCAGGGTGAGGCTACGGATGAGAGCCTGTGCTTCGCCGTCGCGGCCCTGCTCCGCGTAGAGCATCGCCAGCTCGTAGCGTGCCGTGTTGTTCTTAGGATCCGCCTTGATCCAGCGCTCGCGGGTGGCCAGAGCCTCGGGTGACTTCTTCTGGGTCTCAAAGAGTGTGACGAGGCCCGCATAGGCTTCTGAGCTGGTTGGCTGCTTGGTCAGAACCGCCTCGAAGTGCCCTTGCGCTTTCTCGTACTGTGCTTGCCGCGTCAGAATGCCGCCTAGGCGCAGGAGCGTGTCGGTGTCCGCGATGTCACGGGTCAGCGCTTCGTCCAGAGCTTTTGTCGCCTCATCGAGCTTACCGTCACTCTCCAGAAGCAGCGCCAGCTCTTTGAGTGTCTTGGTGTCTTTGGGGTTGTTCTGGGCAATCGTGCGCAGCTCGGTGGCGGCCTCGCCGCGCCGACCGGCGGACTGGAGCGCGATAGCCAGCTTGCGACGGAGCACGTCGTCGTTGGGAGTCGCCTTGAGCAGCTCTTGGAAGCGGGGAATGACCTCTGTCCAGGCGTTTTGGACAATCAGGGCTTCGGTCAAGCCGCGCTTGGCCCGTTCGTTTTTGTGGTCAAGCTTGAGCGCCCCCTCAAAGACACGCGCCGCTCGCTGGCCGTACTCTTTGGAGCTGCCCTGAGAAAGCAGCATAAACCCCAGGGTCGCGACATACTCCGCGTTTTTAGGCTCACGGCCCACGGCGGCTTCCGCCTCTTTGAGGCCGAGAGTCACTCGGTCTTGCGGCGTGCGTCGGATATCTCCCAGGTAGGCCAGCGCTAGGCTATGGCGGACGAGAGCGGCCTCGGGGAACCTCTCACGCAGAAGCTCAAGCTGCTTGAGAGCCCCGCTCGCATCTCCCACTTGCTCCGCGGCGATGGCAACATTGAAGCCGGCCCGCAGGTTCTTGGGATTCAGGGTAAAGGCACGCTGGTAGGCATCGCGCGACTCGGTGAAGAGCTTGGTGTCTTTCTTCTCCACTGCAAGCCGTCCCGCAAGATCCGCTCGCATGAGAAAGGCGTTCTCTTCTTTCGGGAAGCGCTGGGTGAGGATGCGCAGGGTTGCGAGTGCGTCTCCCGGCTGTTTTGCATCCACTTGCGCTGTGGCAAGCGTCCCCAAGAATGTCGGGTCTTTGGGCTGGAGTGCCGCCAAGCTCTTGAGCGGCGGAATCGCCTCGACAAAGCGTCTCTGGGCCAGGTAGGCTCCCGCGAGTGTGCGCAAGGCATCTGTGTTTTTCGGTGCAAGAGCCAGAGCGCTCTTCGCGGTGGAGATGGCTTCGTCCAGCCGATTCGCGCCCCACTCCAGGCTGGCAAGCTGCGCCACAAACCCGGCCTCTTTGGGCATCAGGCGAATGGCCTTTTGCGCGGTCGCAATGGCATCATCAAAGCGCCGCTGCCGGCCTAGAACCATCGCCAAGTTGATCCATCCGACACCGGCTTTGGGGTCTAGCTCCAGCATCTGCCGGTATAGCTTCTCCGCCTGTGGGAGCTTGCCTTGGCGCGTGGCCTGGAGCGCTTGGTTGAAGTACAGTGCCGCTTTTTGCTGCGCCGTGGGAGGCGGAGGGGCCGATTGCGAGGCCTTGGGCGGCGCAGGCGGCGTGGACGACTTTGGTTTAGACGAGGGAGGAGGAAGAAACTGCATACTATTGTTATCTGGGACGCCTCGCTAGCGCGTCAGGTTCCGTGGGGTAAAGGCATGGGGCAGGAGCGCCCCCACCGTCGTTTCGAGGGTTATGGTGCCACTTTCGTTCACACAAAGCACCGGGCAGTCCGCCTCGGCGAACTCAGCGAGCACCTGGCGGCAGGCACCACATGGTGAGCCCCCATCGCGGGTGGCGACGACGACCGCCGTGATATTTTTCGCTCCCGCAGCGACGGCAGAGAATACCGCCGTCCGCTCCGCGCAGTTGCAGAGCCCATAGCTCGCGTTCTCCACATTGCAGCCCACAAACACGCCCGCATCGGTCATAATCGCCGCCCCGACAAAGTAGTTCGAGTACGGCGCATAGGCCCGCTGGCGCACATCTAGGGCGTCCTGAATTCGTTCGGAGGTCATCGGCTCTATTCTACCGCCTGACGAAAGTACGATACACTACCGATTTGGTATGGCAACACTTTTATCGGCGCAGGGAATTGAGGCACGGAGTGGGGGGCGGACGCTCTTCACCGGGCTCACCTTTGGGATTGAGGACACGGAGCGACTTGGACTGATCGGGCCAAATGGCGCGGGCAAGTCCACGATGCTCAAGGCACTGGCAGGGATCGGAGATCTGAGCGGTGGGACGGTCTCCATGCGCCGGGGCTTGCAGGTGGGCTACGTGGCCCAGGACGAAGCCTTTGAGGGCGATCAGACCGTGGAGCAGGCGCTGTTTGCCGCACTCGATGGCACGACACTCGACGAGACGGAAAAAGTGATGCACGTGGAGATCGCGCTGGCCCAGTGCGACTTCGCCGATCGGAATCAAAAAGCGGCCCAGCTCTCGGGAGGGTGGAAGAAGCGCCTCGCCATCGCACAGCAGCTTCTTAAAGAGCCCGATGTCTTGTTTTTGGATGAGCCGACCAACCACTTAGATCTTCAAGGAGTCGAGTGGCTGGAAGAGATTCTGGAGAACCCGCCGTTTGCCTTTGTGGTGATCACCCACGACCGCTACTTCCTGGAAAACACGACCACCAAGCTCATGGATCTCAACTCCGCCTACGCCGAGGGCTATCTCAGTGTGAAAGGTGGCTACTCCGAGTATCTGGAAGCCAAAGCCGCCTATCTCTTAGCACAGGGCCGCAAGCAAGACTCGCTGGAGTCTACGGCAAAAGTGGAGCTGGCGTGGCTGCGACGGGGCGCACGGGCACGCTCGACCAAGGCGAAGGGGCGTATCGAGGATGCCGGTGAGGTCTTTGCAGAGCTAGACTCGGTCAAGCGGCGCAATGCGGAGAAGCTGGCGATGGAGAGCGGGTTTAGCGCGTCGGGGCGGCAGACCAAGGAGCTTCTGGTCGCGAAGAACCTCTCGAAGACACTGGGGGGACGTGAGCTTTTTGCTGGCCTTGATCTGACTCTGACGCCTGGGCTCAAGCTGGGGCTGGTAGGATTAAATGGCAGCGGTAAGACAACCCTTCTGCGCCTGCTTTTGGGGACACTGGAAGCCGACACTGGGACGGTCAAGCGGGCCGATGGCCTGCGCACGGTCTTTTTCTCCCAGAACCGCGACAACTTAGACTTTAATGTCACGCTGCGCAATGCCCTCGCTCCAGCCTCGGACACGATCAGCTACCGAAATAGCACGATCCATGTCACGGGCTGGGCCAAGAAGTTCGGCTTCCGTGAGGATCAGCTTGGCTCAAAAGTGGGGACACTCTCCGGTGGCGAGCAGGCGCGTCTGGCGATTGCCAAGCTCATGCTCCAGCCCGCTGACTTGCTGGTGCTCGATGAGCCGACCAACGACCTGGACCTCGCCTCTCTGGGCTCGCTGGAAGAGGGCATGGAGAGCTTCCCCGGAGCGCTGATTCTGGTGAGCCACGACCGGTTTATTCTCGATAAGGTCTGTAACCAGGTGCTGGTTCTCGGCGAGGGCGAGCCGACCTTCTACGCGGACTTTACCCAGTGGACGGAGCACCGTCGCCGACGAACAGCACCGACTGCCGCTCCTAAAGCGCCGAAAACTGCTACTCCGAGCGCTCCTGTCGTACCGCTCCGTGCCCTCAGCACCGCCGAGCGCCGGGAGCTCTCCAAGATCGAAGAAACCATCCACGCCGCCGAGGAGAAAGTCAGCGAGATCGAGGCCCGGATGGCCGCTCCCGAGATCGCCACCAACGCCGCCGAGCTCCAGCGCCTCTGGGCCAAAGAGCTACCCACCGCCAAAGCCACCGTCGAGCGCCTCTACGCCCGCTGGGAAGAGCTAGAAGCCCGAAAATAGCTGCGGACTATCTCGTTAGCACAGCGGCTTCAGGAGTGGGATTAGGGGCTGTGGCAAAGACCGAAATGGGTAAGACGACCATGTCTAACAGCCAGCCGAGGCGGTTTTCCAGGGCTTTGGCAAGCGCGATATTGTTGTCCGAGATGTCGGTGCGGCGACGGATAAGAATAGCAACGTGCTCTGCGCCCCGTATGGCGAGCATGTCCATGTGGAACTCGGCTAGGTCGGGGGGAACGTCGGCGGGAGTTGGTTCCGAGAGCACGGTAAATCCCTGCTGTCGGTACTGATCCCGTAGCCAGTCACGCGCGGCCCAGACGGTCTGGACATGCTCGGGGAGCGCTTCAGGAAGTCCTTCGATCATAGTAAGTCCTCGCCTCTGTGGCAGTTCGCACACTCTCTTGCCACCGGCGAAGAAGTACTCGGTTATTGGATTGGTGTGAGACGGGCCTTCCGACTACCACAAACTCAAAGGGCACCATACGCTCCGCAGTATACCTCCAAAATAGTTACCGTCGAGCATTTCTACGACCGCTGGGAAGACCTAGAGAGCCGCAAGACCTGACGAAGTTCGATCAGCTCGCTGGGAGTTCTCCACCAGCGCCTGGCCTTTTCGTAGATACTCCAGTCGATCCATTGGTAGTTATCGGTGTTTTCCTCCAACAGAAAGCGAATCTCTATCGCTTTTGGAAAGGGCTTCCACCAGACTTCACGACAATGGCGCAAAACACGGGTGCGGCGTGACCGATGCTGAATCTTCCCCTCAAAGAAGCTACACTGCCTCGCGGTTCGGTAGAAACGTTCCGCTGTCTGTCTTGAGGGCGAGATAATCTGGCCCCAGTAGGTGTTCGTGGCCTGTCGCGAGTATTGTGCATCCGTACAGTACAGATGCCAGAGTGGCTGGCGCTCACTCTCCCAGACCGCTCCTCCCTTTGGAGTTAGCGAGAAGGAGCGGTATCCGTCGTCCTCCTCAGGCGGCTCCAGCCAACCCCAAGCTACCCAAGTCTCTATAGTCCGGCGCACGGTCGCATCAGAAAGCTCATGGGAGAAGGCAAGGTTGGCATGAAGCGCAAAGTCTTCGTCGTAAAGCATTCCCAGCGGCATCCCACTACCACTATAAAAACAATCCAGGAGTAGGAGCTCAGGATTAGTGATGCCCGATTTACCCGTTCTATCTGCGAAATAGGTATCTCCGTTCATGAGCTAGAGAGCCGCAAATAGGTCTACCACCGTGCCATCGGGGTCGCAGAGCTGGACGTAGCGCTGGCCCCAGAAGGCATCCCAGGGGTCTTTGTGGCTCCAGTAGCCGCTGGCGACGGCATGGGCATGGAGCGCATTGACCTCCGCCGCAGACGCGCACTCGAATGCCAGCCCGATCCGGCTGCCTGTGGGGCGTGTCCACTCGGGATCAAACGACTTGATCAGCGCCTCCGTGTCCCACATCAGCCGTACGCCATTGGGCAGTTCAACTTCGACGTGATCCTCGCCCGCCTCCGGCTCGGGGATCTCCAGCCCGAGGAGACGATAGAAGGCCAGCGCCTTGCTCATGTCCGAAACGACGATACCAATTGCGCTGAGTTGTGCCATAGTGAACTGTTGTTCTTCTTGGCGCAAAAAGAATCCTGCTCCTGCGAAAAATAAAAATTCTCGTGATAGTTCCGGACGGTAAGCGTCCCGCTTTGGGGCACTTCGTGCCGCCTCCTCGTTCCTCGTCGGTAAAATTCCGAGCGAAGCGAGGCGGCGGAGGCACGACGCCCTACAGCCCGACGATTTCCGTCGAGGCGACATTCGTCACGGCATTTCCGACAGAAAGCAATTTTTGCTACTGGCCGGGTTTGAGGGGCGGCAGACCGAGGCGACGCCGGGCTTTGGGGTGGCGGATATCCAAGCGGAGCGTGTCGGTTTTCTCGGGGTTTGTGTACTGACGGTACGACTCCATCAGTGTCGGGCCAAAGCACATGGCGAGCATCGCACCCGCTGCCATGAACGGGACAAAGGGAATTCCGAACTTTAGGCTACGCCCCCGCGCCAGTGCAAGCCCGGCTCCGACTAAAGTTCCCAAGAGGGTGGCTACCATCAGCGAGAGCAGACCTAGAACAGGCCCTAGAATCGCTCCTAAACCAAGGGCCAGCTTGACATCGCCAAGGCCCATCGCACCGTGCTGGCCTGTCTCTGCCTCCTGGGCAAACTCGCTCGCTTCCGCCGCTGCTGCCTCAATCTCCACACTGGCAGATGCGGGAAGCCCCAGGTCATCGGAGCGACAGAAGCGGGCAAGTGTCTGCTGCGGGGTTTCGTCACTGCGGCGTGTGATAAAGAAAAACGCGGTCATCGGGAGGAACAAGAACAGCGTGCCGTAGACTCGCATCAGTGGCAGCATGGCGAGCATGGAGAGAGTACACAAAAAGGCGGGGGAGAAAGCGAGGCGCGGTGGGGCATCTGTCGTTGGTGGCTCCGAGATTTCTGGCCCGACAACCGCCATACCACTCTCGGTCTTGGGAGCTGCCTCCGAGGTGAAAAAGCGGCGTACGACGGCCAAAAGTGGCTCTCCAGGTGTGCGGGCATAGGCGATAAACCCGAAAAAGGAGACCAGAAAGAGCAAGCCGCCGTAGCACGCCGCCCCGGCAAGGGAGAGGGGAAGCCAGCCAAAGTAGAGATAGTTCTCTCGGAACGCCTCCCAGCTCCCCTGTTGCGCGGCGACCACGCCACAGACAATATCTCGCCCAATTCCCAGCGCCAGAGCAATTCCCGTGAGCTCATCTGGGGCAAGAAAGTGATCCAGGTCAATAAAGACTAAGGCGATCAGCACAGCGGCGACCAGAGCGGTCATCACGAAGTTGATCGTGGTGAGCGGCTGGTAGGGAAGGACAATGCTATGGTAGAGCAGTGCCCAGAAGCAAGCGGTGAAAAGCTCGACACAAAAATAGCGCCAGGAAATGGGCTGCTTGCAGTCACTACAGCGTGCTCGTAAAGAGAGAAACGAGAGCAGAGGGACGTTTTCCCAGAATGTGATCAAGTGGTTGCAGTTGGGACAGTGGCTCGCAGGCTTTGAGAGATGCTTGCCCAAGGGGAGCCGGTAGATCACCACATTGAGGAAGGAGCCAACAATGGCTCCATACATAAAGGCAATGGTGTACCAAATACCATCTACCAGTTCGGGCCAAGGAAAATCCATCACAGCATATTATCGGGTAAACGGCAAAAAAACGAACCCTGATGCCACGCATCAGGGTTCGTTTTATTTTTAAAGACTTACTTGTCGCCGTCGCCGTTGTCGCCGGAGAGACCCTGGATCAGGCCGACGAGGGGCAGGAACATCGCAATGACGATGTAGCCGACCGTGAAACCTAGGAAAACGATCAGCACGGGCTCGATAGCGGCAGTGAGGGACGTAATCGCCGCATCTACTTCGCCGTCGTAGAAGTCAGCGATCTTGGAGAGCATGGTGTCCAGAGAACCTGACTCTTGTCCGATGGAGATCATCTGAACGACCATAGGGGGGAACATCTTGGACTTGCGCAGTGGCTCAGAGATAACATCTCCTTCTCGGACACGGGCACGAGCATCGAGAATCGCGTCGGAGAGGATCTCGTTGGAGACCGTACCCGCCACGGTTTCTAGCGCCTGGAGAATCGGCACACCCGAAGACAGAAGTGTCGAGAGCGTTCGGGAGAAGCGAGCGAGGGCCACTTTATGATTCAGCTTACCAAAGACCGGGATCTTGAGCTTCGCGCGGTCGGCCACACGCCGCCCAAACTTGGTGCGAGTGAACATCTTAAAGGCGACGACAGTGACGGCCACGGAGCCGAGCATGATGTACCACTTCTCAACCAGAAAGTCAGAGAAGATCTTGAGGCTCATGGTCATGGCTGGGAAGTCTTCAGCCTTGAGTCCTAAGTCAATAAACATCTTTAGGAACTGGGGGACGATGTAGATTGTCAGGAACATCACGATGCCTAGAGCCACGGTTGAAACAATGATGGGGTAGGTCATCGCTGACTTCACCTTGCGGCGCAGCTCGACGTCTTTTTCAAGGAAGATCGAGAGGCGCTGTAGCGACTCTTCTAGCACACCACCGACCTCTCCAGCGCGGATCAGACCGACAAAGAGGTTGGAGAACACCGAAGGGTACTTGCTCATCGCCTTCGAGAGCATGTTACCGGCTTCGACTTCGGCGCGCAGATCAAAGATAATTCGGCGTAGCTTGGGGGACTGCGACTGCTCCGAGAGAACGTCTAGGCAGCGTACCAGAGACACACCGGCATCAATCATGGTAGAGAACTGGCGACAGAAGATCGAGAGGTCATCGAGCTTGACTTTCTGGAACTTGTCCAAAAAAGTTGGCTCGTTTAGCTGTGCCTTGGTTTTCTTCTTAACGGTTTTCGCGGGGGCTACTTTTTGAACGGAGTAGCCTTGCTCCGTCAGGCGCTGTCGCAGCTCTGCGGGGTTGCTGGCCTCACTGGTGCCGGTCAGTGATTTGCCATCGGTCGCTCTGGCGGTATAGGTGAATGTGGGCATAGAGTCTCTTTCTCCTGCAAGGTAGTACCTAGAATAAACGTGGTATTGTCTCCAACGGTTACGGCCTACCCGGAAATATTATAGGCAAAAATAGTGCTTTCGTCAATCTTTTCGCCACGGCAGGTGTACGGAGGCTCTTTTTCCCTCCTCACCCACCGGTCCAACACTGAAAAGCTCATAGCTCTCGCCTTTCTTTTCGTAGCGAAAGGGCTGGCGGGTGTAGGGATCGAGGCTCCACTCTGCCAGCTTCAGTGCCTCAAGAGAGTCCGGCAATTTCTCCCATTCCCACTTGTACTTTCGTATGGCCGTATGGCAGTAGAGTAACTGGCACTGGATGCGATCCTGGATAAAACGGTTCGATGTGGTTCGGTACATAGGGGAAACGGTGTTATGGATACCAAGCTCTAGTTCACCTGTGGGATCCTCAGGGATCTTGAGAGAGGTATGGGGATCACTCAGATAGCGAAGCTCTGCCTGAACTCTTGCTTTATTCGTTGCGATTAGTTTGTCGAAAACTCGCGCTTGGCCCGCAGGGTTGTTCTTGAGTGCATCAATCTGTGCTCTGGCTCTTCGATACGCTTCCATTTCTTCCATAGGCGGCGGCTCACCTGTATCGGAATCGTGGATTGGCTGTGTGAAGATGCTGTCCATAAACCCAGTAAAGTCTTTTCGTCCTAGCTCCATAGCTGCCTCAAAGCTCTTTAGTTCGGAGGAAATGCTGTCAAGAGCGCTGTCCTTATCCCGCTCGACATGCTCACGGAGTGTCGCCTGAAGACGATCACAGTCTCGCGGAGTGCATTGCTCTAGGTGACTTTTGACTCGGGTTAGTAAGATCGAATCTATGGCAATCCCAACGAGTCCGCCAATGAGCACCTGCGACTTGGAAGAGCGTCCCAGATGGAGACCCTGAGCAAAGCTGACTAGTGCGGCAGCAGTGCGGCCTTCCGAAAACAAAACATGCATCTCGGCGTTGAGCAGGCGAGCACAGTCACGGAAACCGGCGAACTCAGGGAAGACAGTGAAAAAGTTCAGCTCGCGCTGTGGGGGAAGAGACGGCTTAAGCATCGCGGCATCAATCAGAGCCCGTGCTTGGCGCACCGGGGGATCGCTGAGTGCACGCCGACGGCTGGTGAGGGTGTTTTTCTGCTGCGCCTCGGCCCAGAGCGGGCTGCTTTTCAGAAGCTCGGCGGCGCGGACGAAGTCTTCGTAGGCGTTCTTACCCGTGGGCTGCGGGAAGAGCTGGGAGAGGACGGATTTTTCTTGCACGGAATTCTTAACGCAGAAAGTGGCTAAATGGTTGCGGCCTGTGAGTGAAGGTGATAAGATTCCCCTTGCCGCTTGATGAAAGCGGTCCTCGGGGCGTGGCGCAGCTTGGTAGCGCGTCTGAATGGGGTTCAGAAGGTCGCACGTTCGAATCGTGTCGCCCCGATTGGAAAAGCCCTCCGCTTGTTTAAGCGGAGGGTCTTTCTTTTTCTAGCTCACCGAGACGCTTCTCTAGCTCACGCATCTTCTTGAGGAGATCGGGCACGCGGGCCTGAGCCGCTTGCTGGCGCATCATCTCTTTATGGGGACGCGCTGGGAAGCCAGAGACAAACGAGCCCTCAGGGAGGTTACCGACCACCACACCACGGCCTGCCACCACAGAGCGGGCCCCAATATGGGCTTGCTCCACGGCGCCCGACTGTCCCGCAAAGACCGAGTAGTCGCCGACGTGGACGCCGCCCGCGAGGCCCACTTGCGCAACGATCAGGCAGTGCTTGCCGATCTGGCAGTTATGGGCGATATGAACCAAGTTGTCCAGCTTGCTGCCCTCGCCGATACTGGTGACACCGGTCTTGGCGCGGTCTATCGTGCAGTTTGCGCCAATTTCCACGTCATCCCCGATCAGAACGGTGCCGATCTGGGGCACTTTCCGGTGCTGTCCTCCTACCATCATGTAGCCGAAACCATCTGCGCCTATCACGGTTCCGGAGTGGATAATCGTGCGGCTACCAATCCGAGTGCCATGGAGCAACGTCACATGGGGAAAAATGACCGTGTCGTTGCCAATCTCCACATTGTCCCCGATGTAGCAGAGCGGGTGAATGGTCACGTTTTTACCCAACTTGACGTTCTCGCCGATTACGGATTGGGCTCCAATGGAAACCAGCTCACCGTGCTGTAGGTCGCTCCCAATCACTGCCGTTGGGTGGACGCCACGTGTGGCATAGACCTCGGGGGCAAAGAGATCCAGAAGCTGGACAAAGGCAAGGCGTGGGTTTTCAACACCGATGACGACCTTGGAATCGCCAGAGGATACGGCGGAGAGAGGGGCAAGGATTGCGGAGGCCATCGAGCGCTGAGCCGTCTCCAGAAAGCGCGTGCTCTCTGCAAACGTAATGTCACCCGAGCGTGCCTCTTCTATAGACGCAATTCCGCAGATCACGGTCGCCGGATCGCCGTAGAGGTTTCCCTGTACCACTTCCGCAATCTCAGCCGCCGTTCGGGGGCGTTGCTCTTTCATCACAAGCTTACCTTTATCCAATTTGCAAACTCCATCGTGCGGTCGGGTAGACCGGGCCGCGGGGTAAAAGACACCTGAATCCGTCGGCGCTGGGCCACATCTAAGACCACCGCCCGTAGCTCTGCCTCAAGCGGGGAGGTTGCAATCTCTTCTTTTTTTCTTAGTGTTTGTACCGTCGGCTTGATAGGCAAGATCGCCGCTTGAGGAGGGCGTATCGTCGCACTAGGTCGCTTTCCCGCCGCCCGTCGCGTGGGCAGCTCCTCGGCCAGAAGAATACGGCTCAGGTTTTCTTCCTGATCCAAGCGTAACAAGAACGTCTCATCGCGGCTTTTAATTCCCTCTAGGCGCTGTGCCACGCGGCGACGAACCTCTTCATCACGCTCTTGGGCGCTCTGCTTGCGTTTCTCTTCCGCCTTCGCTTCGACTTGAGCAACCCGCGCCGACATCTGGTCACAAAGGACTTTCAAGACATCTCGCGAGGCGGCATAGAGCACCCGTGGGTTCCGAGGGGGGGCACCCTCTGCCCAGAGAACTTTGGCCCGTCGTATTTGTGTGGCCGGGTCAACCTGTATTTCGGCGCGGAGCCCTGCCTTCTTAAGGCGTTCCACCTCGGCTGCTACTTTCTCTGGCTCGTCGCGTACTAGGAGCGTGTTGTTCTCCGGGCTTGCGAGTGCCTGTGCAACTTGATATTGGGTCTGGGCCAGAAAGATGTCATCCTTCAAGAGATTGAGCTGCTCTACGATAGATCTCTGGGCCTCTTCACGGTCTTCCTGTGCCTTACCTGCGACCAAGAGCTGCTCCTGTGCCTCAATCTGCGCCTTACTGATCTCCAAAAGACGTGCTTGCCGCCGCTGTAGACGTTCCCCAAACTCCTGGATGCCTACCTGATCAGCACCCATAAGGGCATCACGGCCCGCCAAGCGACGTCTCTGTGCCACGTCCCACCCGGATGTCTGTGCCAGAAGCTGCTCTTTGAGGAGAGACGGATCCGCCGCCTGTTCCTGCGAGAGCGGCTGTGATGAGGGCATCTTGGGCAGAGCTGCCGAAAGCCGATGTTGAGCCATCAGGACATCTAGGCGAACCAAGGCTTCGGTGGGCTTTGGTGACGGTGTAGGCTTCGGAGACGAGCTACTACACCCCACGAAAGCCACCAGAGCGATGGTGCTACTTCTGGAGGATCTTAACCACATCGTCCGTGATGTCCGTGGACGCATAGATCACGATATTGGAGTTGAAGACCATTGCGAGATTCTTTTCCTGCGCGACTTTCTTCACCGCCTCTTTGACAGCCTTCTCGAGCTGATCCTCAAACGAATCACCTTTTTCTTTGATGCGACGCTCTAGCTCGGCCCCAATTTCGTTGAGGAGAGTGATTCCCTCGTTCTGAAGATTACTGAGGCGCTCTAGCTCTTTTTTCTCCGTATCCTTAAGGGTGCCTTGTGTCCCCGCGAGCCGGTTGAGGGTACCAGCGCTCTGATCCGCTTTTTTCAAGAGATCTGTCGCACGAGTGCTCTCTGTCGCCGTTGCCTTATCGCCTTTTTCGTAGATCGCAGAAAGCTCGACCATCTCCGGTTTGCTCAAGAAAATTACATTTCCTTCCTTGAGTTTATTGAAGACTCCTGCCATACCCTTGCGAAAGACATCAAACTGGCTATCTAGGTCTTTTTTGAGCTTGGACTGAGCCGCACAGGACTGGAAATCTACGATGCCGAACTGCTGCTGAGCATGAGCCGGTGTGGGGGTGACGAGAGGAAGTACCACTCCCCCAAGCAGGGAGAGGGCAAGAGGCGCTAGAAAACGCACGGTACGCATGCGGTATTGGAGCAAGATCATCGGAAAAAGTTTCTCTTTCTTGAATCGGATATTTTAGAAGGCTTGACCAATGGAGAAGTGGCTTCGTGCGGCACCATCACCAAAGCCGTAGTCAAGGCGAACGGGGCCAACGGGAGTCCTGACACGGATACCCAACCCAAGGCTTGTGCGTGGACGGAAGGATTTTTGTTGCTCAAACCCGGCGATATTTTCCTGATTAATATCTGCTGCGCCCCACGCATGACCGATATCCATGAACAGGACTCCGCCAAGCTGGTTTTGTTTGTCAAAGGGAATACGCAGCTCATTGGAGAGCAAGAGCATTTTGTTGCCCCAGAAACGATCATCGAAGAAGCCGCGCAAGTTGTCCGGTCCGCCCATAAAGAACTGCTCGGAGAAGGCGATATTGCCTGTCGCAATCCCTGCCAGAAGTCGAGTTGCTAGCACGCGTTTGCCCTCGCGCAGGTTATTGGCGGTACGGCGGCCATTGAGGGAGAGGTAGTTTCGTGCATCAAGCGTGTACTTGGCAAAGGCGCCGTTCTGATTACGGTTGTCAATGAGCAGGCGAGGCTCACCCGTTGCGCCAAAATTGGGGTTGAGTCTTGGTTTCTCATAGTTAAACCGTGAGCTGCCGATCTCGATCGTGGGCGAGATAAAGTAGCCACGGCTTGGGTCCTGCTGGTTGTCTGTTGGGTTGGAGATCATTCCAAAGCTAAATGCGGAGATACGACCGTTTTGTACCAGCGAGCCGCGCAGGTTTCTAATATCTTCGTCACTGAGGGCATCGTAGTTTTGCTGAAGGTTGTTGGCCTGCACCCCCTCAGCACGAACTCCCGCAAAAGCACGCGTGAAACGGTCTTTGGTCAGAGGGCGAGAGAGGTTAAAGCCGGTTCCCTTACGCTCCTCAAAGTACTGATTGTTTGACTGGTCATTGGTAAAGTTAGAGGAGAGAATGCGGTTGAAACGAAACGCGAAGCGGTCGTAGAGGTTGACACTCATGGTGGTGTTTTGCTTGTCAAGCCAAGGCTCAGTGAAGCCGAGCTCGTAAGAGTTGCGTGAGATGCCGCCTGCCACCGACCACTGGAGATCAAGGCCCTGGCCCTTGCCCTGGTAGTTTTGCTCGTTTAAGCTGACTGTGCCGATCAAGCGCTGGCGAGGTGAGTAGCCGACGGACACACCAACCTGGCCCGTCCGCTGCTCTTGAACGGCAATCGTCACCTTGGTCTTGTCCAGATCACTTCCGGGCTCGGCGTTCGTCACGGCATCGAGAAAGATATTCAGTCGCATGAGCCGCGAGAGATCCTCTTGGAGCAAGTTGGCGTTGTAGGGCTGTCCGATCTTCGTGCGAAGCTCCCGTGACAGAACGTATTTCTTGGTCTTGGTCACTCCCTGAAAGTCAATCGCCTCGACAACCGTCTCCATGATAGGAATCGTGAGGGTGCGCGTCTTGGGATCGAATAAGACTTCATCAAGCACAACGAGCGCAGTGTAGCCTTTCTCCTGGTAGAGCTTAGGGAGCGCATTGATATCTTTAGCAAGAAGCTTCTGATTAAGGACATTGCCCGGTTTGACCTGCATCAGGGCTAAGAGCTTGTCATTGGAGAGAACTTTGTTGCCCGTAAACGTGATGACATCAACTACCGGATTTTCGGTGACCGTGAAGGTAAGCCGGATACGGCTATCAGGTAGCTCCTCAAAGCGCGCGGTGACGGTTGAGTAGAGGCCTGTCTCTAACAGCGCCTTCTTGGCATCGTCAAGACCCTTATATTTAAACGGCGAACCCACTTTAAAGATGGGATTAAGTGCCAGAGTGGGAACCGTCTCATTGGTTTTCTCTCTGCCAAGAATCTGAATTTCCGCGATAGGGCGGTTTTCTTGTGCCACTGCCACGACAGCCACACTGAGTGCGGCGACACTCATCCCTAGTTTGAACCACATGACGAAAAAAACTCCTAACCTTCTAACCTTGTCCTTGGCGACCGAGCCATCCCCGGTAGTAGGGCTCAAGTCGCTGACGTACTTTATTACGGGCACGGTGCAAGCGGGTCTTGACCGCAGGCACCGAGAGGCCCAAAATTGTCGCAATCTCCTCGTAGGGCAGGTCTTCCCAGAGGTCTAGAATGAGCACCTCACGGTACTCGGGAGGGAGTGCCTCCACCGCCTCTTTTATCTTCTGCCCAAACTCTGTCTCCAAGAGTAGCTTCTCAGGGGCACTGCGCCAGTCGGCGATCTCCCGAGAGAGCTCTCCGGACTCACTCTCGCGTGTCTCATCCAGAGAGTAGCCTTCGCGCTCACGCTGACGGCCCCGCTGCTTGTACCAGTTCTTGCAAAGATTACAGGCGATCTGGTAGAGCCATGTGTAGACTTGAGCATCGCGGCGAAACTTACTCCACGCCTTCCAGGCATTGGTGAAGGTCTCCACCGTAAGGTCTTCCGCATCCTCTGGGTTCTCCGGGCCGATCATGCGCAAAATTAGGTTGTAGATGCGAAGCTGATACTTATCCCGGATCTGATCAAAGCTTAGGCCACGATCATCTGCGCTGGTTGAATGCCCTTCTGTACTACCCACAATGCCACCTCGGTAGACAGTTGTGCCTGACAAACGTTTCAGGGTTTTGCCTGAGCTGGTTTTTCCAGGGGCTCAATAGCGCAGAGTCCCTCGAAGAAAGAGCTGGTTATCACGCTGTTCATTCGTGGACGCACCCAGCTGAAGACGGCTCCCACGACGGAGCTGACCGATCTCGTAGTTTAGGCTGTAGAACTGTGGCAGGAGCACGCCACCGGTGCGGGTCTGGAGTGAGCGCCGCACCTCCAGAGTGACTTTATCAAAGGGCTCCGGGAGGCGACGGATCAGATAGAAGTTCGCCAGCCCACCAAGACTGTAGTCCACGGAGAAGTTATCCAGCCCGAAGAACTTGCTGACCTGGTCGGTAAACGGGGTGAAGAGCGTTCCCGTCAGACCGCTTCCGAGCATATTGAAACTATCTTTTAGAGCCTGCTGGGAGTTACTGCCGACGAACTGAGTGAGCATCTGGTAGGGAACGATTAGGGACAGAAGGGTAAACTCACTTAGCTCTGTGTCGGAAGAGAGGCGAATGGGGTTTGTCTGCGTCCGGCTAGAGTCTCGTGTGGAATCACCCATCCGAATGAGCCCATTGAAGCGCGCCGTGACCGTAATGCGTCTCCCAACGAGGCTATCAGGAATCTGGTTGCTGGCCCGGTTAGGATCAAAGAGTGTGGGAGAGCTCTGTGAGGACCTTGCCGAGGATGCACTGACAAGAACTTTTCCCTCCGCTACCACATCTTGCATGCGAATGTCGAGCTGGAGCGCATCTTGCCCCGCCTCGAAGCGCTTGGCATACGTCAGGCGAATCTCCCCGCCCCGCTGAACCGTAAAGCGTGAGAGGGGGTACTGGTAGTAGCCTCCTGTCGGCAAAAGAAGCCCCTCGATCTTGGGGGCCGCCAGATCGCCGGAGATGGTCACTCCCCCGTTGCCTTTAAACTCAAAGCCCGCCAGGCGATCGGGGTTGACAAGCCGGGCATCGGTGGTTGTCTCTAGGGCGATGGCAAAGCGTGGGTTAAAGGCCAGTGCCCGGTTCTCAGCGGTCTCAGGGAGCTGACGCTTTGGGGTGCGGAACGTGAGGTCCTCCAGGCGCAGTTTTCCGGTTGCCGTCGTGGCAATCATGGGCGTTAAAAGCGGCCCTTTGATGGTGAGCTGACCGTTGACCTTGCCCTTGAGCGCCTCTTCAAGCCCGCCTCCGATCTTACGGGTAATGCTCTGGCTCATCAGGAGGGCGGTGGCATTGTCGGCATCGATCTGGAAGTCTGTGAAGCGAGCTTTGAGATCGAACTCGCCCCGTAGCTTGGGGGGGGCCTCGATCTCCTCCTTGCGCACAAAGAGGCGGGTAAAGTCCTCCAGGTTCTCTAGGCGGATCACGGAACCCGGCTCAAGCGCTAGCGTCCCTGCACGGGCGACCTTGGTAAGCGCTTCTAGCACGACAGGCTTACCACGCTCTTGTTTTGGGACAGGAGGAATGCCTGTCAGAACCAGCTCCGCCCGAGGGAAGCGAATCTCCTTGCCCACAAACTCCGCGACGATATCCAGGTGCTGGATCGGGTTGAGAACCTCGCGGTTTGTTGGCTTGGTGGGGTTGGGAAAGCGTATGGAAGAGTCACTCAGAGTCAGCTTTCCTCCCAAGCGGGGCTCATTGAGGCTACCTGTGACCTGGATGCCCCCTCGGATCGTCCCTGCTAGCTGGGTAGAGTTGGTTTTGAAGTACTGCGCGAGTGTCTCTAAAGTGATACCCGTGCCATCATCAATGGTGGTCTGAAGGTTGATCGGGCGGTTGGCCGCGATTCGGCTATTGATCGGGTCGTAGGGTAGCGTCCCCGAAAACGTCAGGACTTCTTTGTTGTGTGCCACACGACCATCGGAGAGAGCAATGCTCCACTCCGTCTTGTTAAGACCGACAAGCTCTACCTGGAACCGGAACTGGTCTAGAGTCAGTGGGGGGACATTGAACGTATCGGTGCTCCCGGTTGTCTCACCCAGCAGGAGGTTATCTCCAAAAAACGAGGCGGTGATACGAGGCGTGCTCGCCGTGCCATCTGCCGAGAGGGTTGCGGAGGCTTTCCCTTGGATGGGCACGGGAATCGCCTTTGGCACAAGTGCCTTGACCAGGTCCAGTGGGATCGCGTTGGTATCCAGTGTCAGATGGTACTCCAAGGGCTCATCTTTGCTGTAGGGCAAGCGGAGCCAGCTCTTGGCCGTGACCATCTCACCGGTCTTGGGGTCGCGGTCAGGGCGGGGGAGCAGGCGCAGGATCATGGGCTCGTCGTCCCTCGCATCTGCTAAGTTCAGAGTGGCGGAGTCCAAGCTCAGGCGCTCATCTGTAAGCGTTGCGCGGGCGGTGAGCTGCCCCATGATGGCTGTCTTACTCCCCTCGGGCTGAACCGTTAGCTCACTTGTGGTAAGCCGCAGGCTCGCACGACGGTCTCTAGGCCCGGTGGGGGTGATCCGAGTCGCGAGAGTACCCGTGAGGCTTGCTGTCGTGTTGATGGTCGTGGGGATGTTATAGAGCGAGCTGAGAAAGTCGCGGCCCTCCTGGGTATCTTCGAGATGGGCATGGCGCAGCACCTCCACGATTTTCTGGAACTTGGCCTCGGTCACCGCGATGCTGGCTGAGAGCTGCTGGGACTCCAGATCGTAGCGAACCTCGCTGAGAGCAAGCGTAGCCGCTCCTGCTCCCAGCTTCAGAGCTGCCTGAGGCAGGGTAATGGTGCCTCGCAGGGGAGCATCTTCCACGATCTCGGGGCTGATCTGGATATCGCTGATATTGAGTTCGGTCAGGGGGAGTCCTGCCACTTCTATTGGGCGAGCTTCGGCAAGATGAGCGGTCAGAAGGGGGCGCTCTTGGGTGCCCGCAAGACGCAGTGTGGCGGAGACGGCCCCCGTGATCCCAAGCTGTTTTTCCACCAAGCCACTGAGCGAGGAGAGAGCTTCCAGATCAATACTATTGGCGACGAGTATCCCCGAGAGCTTTTTGTCTGCGCCGAGCTGTGCCTCCCCCGTGAGCGTCCCCGTGGCCGTGGCAAGCTGGATAGAGTGAACCCGCAGGTTGCCCGCTTCCTGGCTGAACGCTAGGGTTCCGCCTTCGACGGGAAAATCCGTTACTAAGAAGCGGCCTAGGGTTGCCTCCCCGGAGATCTGCGGGTCTTTTGCATCTCCGGTGATCGTGGCCTTGGCCGTACGCACAAAACCGCTCACGGGCAGCTTGGGAACACCACTCCACTCTAGGTCGTTGAGAAGCTTGCGGTAGCCCGGCTGCTTCTGGAGCGTGGGAGGAGCATGTCGCCCCGGCTCATCGCTGAGCTGCGCGAGAATCTCATCCACCTCGACATTTTCTGCGGTTGCGGTGAGATTGAGCTGAGCACTATCTTTAGCCCCCGTGATCGTCCCATAGACCAGCGCCACGGCGGGGGAGTGTGCGACACGTAGCGGCTGCATCGGGTCAAGCTCAATCCGCACCTGGCCCGTAGGCAGGAGGCGTAGGCTGGCACGCTCCGCATGGGCGGCATCGGCGACAAGGACATGGTTGTCGAAGCGATAGCGGGGCTGGAGAACCGTGATATCGCGCAGCTGAAGGAGGGGCGCTTTTTCGGTGCCCGTGAGCTGGGCCGAGGCCGAGAGGGTTCCTTCCACACCGGGAAGGCCAAAGGCTTCGGTGAGCTTGCCAAGATCCGCACCGACAAGGTGAGCTTCCAGCGCAAGGGCCCCTCCCAGCTCACCCGACCCGGCGACACGAACCGTCCCACTATTTCCCGAGAGCGCCCCATCCAGCACCTGGAAGCGCTTACCATTGAGCGCAAGCCGGGCGTTGGCGTGCGGGAAGCTCAGTCCCGCGATACTGAGCTTCGTGGCCTGAGCCAGCCCTGATGCGCTCAGCGTCTCTTTTTGAATGGTGCCCCGTAGATCGGCGGAGAGCTTACCCGAAGGAGCTGCCTTCAGCCCTTTAAGAAGCCCCACGCGGGTAAGCTCCGCGCCTCTCAAATGGGCCTCAAACGTCCCCGAGCGGCTCTTAATCGCATAGCTTCCTTGGCCTGTGAGGGTTCCTCCCCCCGCCAGGCGTGCCGTGATCGCGCTTGCCTCGACCGTGTTCTGATGGTAGCTTAGGCTCGCCGAAGCCATCACGGTCGGCAAGCCCTGCCAGCTTGCCGTGATTCCTGAGACACGGGCCACAGCGGCGGGATTTTGTAGTGTCCCCGTAAGAGTCGCCCCTTCTAGGCTGGCGAGTGGCCCAAGGCGTAGCTCTCTGGGGAGCTTGAGCTCGGGAAAGAGCCTCATCCCCGTTGCGATAGGCACACGCGGCATGGTGACTGTCACGGCGATTTGTGGGCTCTGGCTCTCTAGGGCGCTAAGAGCTCCATTGGCCGTAAAGCTCTCCCCAAGCGCTTTTCCACGGAGTGAAGCGGCTAGGAAGCTCCCATCATAGGTCGCCTGCCCTGTGAGGTCGGTAATGGCTGTCTTCGTGGGCTGCTGGAGCAGGACATCCACGCTTGAAAACTGCGCCTCCGCACGGATGAGCGGCTGGGGATCTTTGGCATCCCGGAGGAGTAGCGCGACTTGGGCGGTTGCGCGTCCACGTGTGAGGGTGGCTGCTGGGCGGGGCTTGATGGTGTAGCGGAGCCAGTAGGGGATATCGGCATTGCGGACCGTCGCAACAAGGCTGAGCAAGGGCTGGTTTGCTTTTGGGCTATCATTGCGTGGGCCGGGCTCGCCGCGCCGAACTGTCCCTTCGAGCTCCAGTGGCCCCGAGAGACGGCTCTTTGTCAGGCCAGCAGGAAAGCACCTGGCAATAAACCGAACCGTGCGCGAGCCCATAAGATCTACGGTAGCATCCAGGCCCTCTAGGCGATTCTCTTCAAGTTTCCCTGGCGCACGCAGGCTGGCGAAGTCGCGGAATCTTAGCTGAGCCCCACGGAGCTTAACAAAGGTCTGGAACGCGGGCTGCGTTAAGTCGGGCGGCGTTTTGGGCTTAGGAAGAAAGCTCTCAACACTAAGCTTGCCCTCAGGAGTACGGAAAATCAGTACCTCAGGCCGCTCGACAGTCACCTCACGGAGCCCATTTTCGTTGAAAGTTCCGGCTTGGAGGGCCGTAGGGGAGAGCTGTGCGCTGACTTTTGGCACGCGCAGGAGCCAGTCTTGGCCCGCCCAGCGTCTCTCATCAGGACGGCAGCCCAGCTCGATATCTTCCGCGGCGACGGTAATCACCTCTCGCTGAAGAGCTGCTTGGAGAGTGGCTATACTCAGCTCTGGGGTGAGCTTGCCGATTCGCACCGGGCGCTCCAAAACCGCAGAGGCCTCTAGCTCGATGAGGGGTTTGCTGGCGGCAAGCTGCTCGTCGAGGCGTCTCTGGACCTGCGACCCGCTCCAGCGGACAAACGCGAGCGGGGGGGCGATGGCAACCGCAAAGGCAATAAGCCCATTGGCAGCGGCCCCGACGCGTCTCACGGGAGTCTTATCTCAGAGCACCGCCAGAGGCTGTGTCAGGCGGCGCACACCGGGTGTGGCCGGGCGTGGAGGAGGCATGCCGCCTTCGAGATACTTCTGGCGAAAGTCAATGGCGTTGTACGACGAGCGCACGAACGGCCCGGAGGCAACATAAAGAAAGCCCATGTCTTCAGCGACTTTTTTGTAGTGCTCAAAACGCGTGGGGTGGACATACTCGACCACGTCTAAATAGCCCTTGCCGGGCTTGAGGTACTGCCCCAGGGTCACGGCATCCACGCCCGCATCTTTCCAGTCTGAGAGAACCTGCATGATCTCTTCTTCGGTCTCGCCGAGCCCCAGCATGATCCCTGATTTTGTGTAGATCGTGGGAGCTAGCTCTTTGACGGTGCGTAGGAAGTCCAGAGACCGCTCGTACTTGGCCTGAGGACGGACGGTTCTGTAGAGGCGCGGCACGGTCTCGGTGTTGTGGTTAAAGACATCGGGATGGGCATCACAGACCGCCTGAATCGCGAACTTTCGTCCTCGGAAATCCGGCGTGAGAACTTCAATACTGGTCTCGGGAAGCGCTTCTCGGAGAGCGGCAATCACGGCGGCAAAGTGGGAGGCACCGCCGTCCAAAATCTCATCACGGTTCACCGACGTGACGACCACGTGCTTCAAGTTCAGCTCTTTGGCGGCATCTGCGAGGCGCTGCGGCTCCTGAGGGTCGAGCGGCTCGCCCCGGCCTGTCTTAATGGAGCAGAAGCGGCAGGATCGGGTGCAGGTGTCGCCCATGATCATGAACGTCGCCGTTCCCTTGCTCCAGCACTCGCCAAGATTCGGGCAGCGTGCTTCTTCACAGACGGTCACCAAGCGCGACGAGCGCATGAGCCCCTCGACCTTACCAATGTCTTTGGCACGGGGGACTTTAATGGTCAGCCACTCAGGGATGCGGCGGTGGATCTTGGGCTGGAGAGTGACCAGCTCGGTTTCAACGGTAATTTCTTCGCTCACAGCCTTAGAGTCTATCGCGCAGAGGTAGGGCTCTGCAATGCCCTCCTCCCTCATCCCTCCTCCCCCGCCCCTCCTCCCAACCCTGCGGAGGCAGGTTGGGGAAGGGGAGTCTCTCTAATTACAGCGCCTCTGCATAATCTCCCCTCTCTCCCCCTCCTCCCAGGATTGGGAGGAGGGGCGGGGGAGGAGGGATGAGGGAGGAGGGTACAATGTCCCGTGAACTTTCTCTCGCACCATGCGCTTGCCCGTCAGCTTGCTCCCGATGAGCCGCCCCTATTCTACGCCGGAAATCTCGTGCCAGACTGGCTGGGGATCTCACAAGAGGGCTCGCTCAAAAAACGCCATGTGGAGGGGAAGACGGGGTCACTGGCAGACGGGGCGCGTCTGCACTTGGCTGCCGACCAGCGCTTTCATACGGATCCCGTCTTTGTGGCACTCTGCGACGAAGCCAAGGTGCTCTTTGCGCCCGTGCCGCTGAAGCGCGTCTTTTTCTTTGCCCATATCGCGGTGGAGCTGGCAATGGACTCGTATCTACTGCGCTCTGACCCCACCCACGCCGCCGATCTTTTTCAGAGACTGACGCGCTGCCTGCCCGAGATCGCGCCTCAGACGGCCTTATTGCTGGAGCGGGAGTCACTGCCAGAGCTGGCGGGAGTTGCGGAGCGATTTCTGGAGAATCGCTGGATCCTGGCCTACGAAACCGATGCGGGCCTGGCGCGACGGCTGCTGCAGCTTGGGCAGCGCGTGGGGATTGAGGCTCTCGATCCTGACGCTTCCCAAAAGCTCCCCAAAATCTTTGCGCAGCTCTACCAAATTGTGGCCCCGGAGACACAGGGGCTGATTTCCCGCGCGGCTCCCATATGATAAAATCTCCGGTAACACTATGCCGACAACGATTGAACGCCCCGACCTAGAGGAAGCTCCCACCCTTCCCCCAGACTTTGTTCCCAGCCACCTCGATATGCCGGGCTTGGACGATTTAAGTGATATCCGTGAGGGTGTCGAGATCACGGGCCCCTGGGTCGTGATTCTCTACAACGATGACTGGCACTCGTTTGATGATGTGATCGGGATTCTGCAGAAAGCCACTGGCTGCACGGTCGAGGCCGGTTTCCAGATCGCCCTCCGGGTGCACCTAGAAGGCCGCGCCATTTGCTTCTCCGGCTCCCAGGAAGAGTGCGAGCGCGTCGCCAAGATCATCGCCAGTATCCGTCTCCAGGTAGAGACCGACCGCGCTTAACACGCCTCTTTTAAAAACGCGACGACCCGCTCTCCGTAGTGGGGAGCGGTGTGGACGCTCTCCGTGTGTCGTGCGCCCTCCACCAGCCAGAGCTGGGCGGTCCCGCCTGATGCAGCCTGGAGCCGATGGGCGTGATCTGGGGTGACGAGGGCATCTTGCGTCCCATGGATCAGTAAGACGGGGCGTGGTGCGATCCTCCCAATGGCCTCCTCGGGGGCAATCCGCGTCGTTGAGGAACCGAGAAAACGCTCTCCCATGGTCTGTGTTGCGGGTGTGAGAGCGCGGGCGAAGTTTGCTCCAAAAAGTGTCTCCAAGCGCTGCCGAATCGGGCCGTCCATGCGGGCAAAGCCACAGTCCGCCACCACTGCACGGACACGTGGCTCCTGAGCGGCGACCAGCAGCGAGACGGCGGCTCCCATGCTCTCGCCCATGAGAAACAGCGGCAGCTCCGCCAGTGATTCCTGCATCTCGACCCAGCGGATCGCCGCTTGAAGGTCACGGGGCTCCTCAAGGCCCAGCGTGGCTCGCTGCCCTCCGCTCCAGCCATGTGCTCGGAAGTCGTGGAGGAGCACGATGTAGCCCGCCTCATGTAAAAATTTCACGTAGGGAAGCATGGTCTCTCGGCAGCCTGTGTAGCCATGAGAGAGCAAGACCAGTCCCTGTGGCTCCGGGTGAGGCACGAACCAGGCTGAGAGCCGAATGTCATCGTCTGTGGTAAAGCAGGCGCGGGTGTAGTCGAGACCAAGGGCCGTTTTCGGGGTTTTTCCATGACGGCGACGGGGGGGATGCAGGAAAAACCAGGCAAGCGCTGCCGGGAGCGCCAGGGTCGCACTGCCTAAAAGAAAAGGGAAGAGTCGTCGCACAAAAAAACATACGGTTTCCTTTAGAGTATAGTTCCCTGCTAATTCTGGGTATGATAGACTTTAGGGAGCGGAAACGTCCGCTTTTAGAGGAGAGATAATGGCACGAACCCCAATAATTGCGGGTAACTGGAAGATGAACAAGGGGACTGTGGCAGAGGCATCAGCACTGGCACAAGAAGTGGTTGCAGCGGTTGCGGGAAAGAGTGGGGTCACGGTGGTGGTCTGCCCCCCGTACACGGTCTTACACACCGTGCGCACGGCACTCACAGGCTCCTCGGTCGTCATGGGAGCACAAGATGGTTTCTGGAAAACGACCGGGGCCTACACGAGTCAGATCTCAGCAGAGATGCTCAAAGATGCAGGCGTGAGCTATGTGATTCTCGGCCACTCAGAGACGCGGGGACGCTTTGGGTTATCTGAGCCTGAAGAGACCCTGAAGCACTATGGAGAGACCGATGCGACCGTCAATCTCAAGGTAAAAGCGACACTTGCGGCGGGCTTGTTGCCTATTATCTGCATTGGCGAGACTCTCGATGAACGTGAGGGCGGCAAGACCGATTTTGTGGTGTCCTCGCAGGTTGCCGGTGCACTTACTGGGGTGACAAACGACCAAGCCTCCAAGCTCGTCTTCGCGTACGAGCCTGTCTGGGCTATTGGAACGGGAAAAGTCTGTGATGCTGCCGAGGCCAACCGTGTCTGTGGCATTGTCCGCAAGACCGTCCACTCCCTCTACGGTGCTGAAGTCGCGGAGGCGGTTCGTGTTCAGTACGGTGGCTCAATGAAGCCCGACAATGCCGCGGAGCTGCTAAGCCAGCCGCACATTGACGGTGGCCTGATCGGGGGCGCAGCTCTCAAATCCGCCGACTTCGCCGCGATTATCAACGCCGCGTAGCAAGTCGCTAAGACGCAAAAAAAGCCGGGAAATCCCGGCTTTTTTGTTTTTTGAGTACACCCGGCAGGTTTCGAACCTGCGACCCTCCGCTTATTCGTGGTCATGAGAATCGAACTCATGTAACTGCCTGTGACCACGGAAGGCGGATGCTCTATCCCCTGAGCTACGGATGCTTTGGCGTTATTTTATCACACGGCTTCCGGTCCAGCGGTACGTGGTAATGGTCGTTTTCTGCCGTAGAATCTTTCCATTTTCGTTGCGCTCTGTGACGGTTGCCAGCTCGCGGATCTGATCGGGACGGCCCCCGGGATCACGTGGGAAGAGGAGCTTATAGGTCTGGCTACCAACTTCGTTGCTGCTGGAGAGTGCTCGTGGCCCCAGAACGAGCTGACTGCCGCGCTGGAGCAAGAGTACCTCGCCATTGGGGTAGTCGCAGGCTTCGTAGGTAAACTTCAACCGGAAAAGGCGCTCGACTCCCGCCAAGCCTTGCCCGCCGCTGGCAAGAACGCCGAGGGAGTAACCAAAGCGAGCTGTCTCCTGAACCTCGATGGTCGGGAAGCGTAGCGTGTTGCTGCCCGTGTGCAGACGCGCTTCGACTTGCCGGAGCTTACCCGTACCCGTGCCCACCACACGCGCCAAAAAGACACGTCCATCGGAGAGGGGATAGATGGCGTTGGCAAG